>Ga0228638_1000435_pt1 | contig 18350 bp, 8 predicted proteins | sample 48DmetaG_FD_182704 | JGI IMG/M metagenome (GOLD analysis project Ga0228638, IMG submission 182704) | Seawater microbial communities from Monterey Bay, California, United States - 48D | ecosystem: Environmental > Aquatic > Marine > Coastal | place: USA: California | collected 2016-10-31 | reverse complement strand
AAGTAGCTATAACCGCGACAGCGTTGGTTCTCGCGCTGACACAAACGATGTAGTCATTGTAAAACAATCTAAGCGCCTAATCTAGTCCTCCCTCGAAGGTTTCTTCTTATCCGCGGCGACGTAGCCGCTTCGCGTGCTCATGAGGGAGGTGTCCTTTCGCACGACTTCATCCTTGGCGGTGGTGATTTTAGCGGCGCGGCCCTTCTCGCCGTATGCATGCGTGAGCATGGATTTCCACGTGCGCGTGTCGGTATCTTGCGAACGCCATCCATCTTTGGATTGCGCGGAGCTTCCCGGATCGTTGCCGTCGCCGAGCATGAGCGCGGGGACGGCTTTGTCGATGGTGCCGAGCCGAGCCTCAGCTTTGAGCAATTCTGCCTTGTCGCTACCGTTCACGCCAGAGTTGAAATCTAAAGAAAGCGATGGCGTCGTCGGGTACGCGCGTTGCGCGTACGTCATCAAACGCTTGACGCTTTGCAGGTATTTCCGTGTCTCTTCGTCGTGCATGGCGTGCGCTTGCGACGACGCGCCAATCTTCTCTCGGGCGCTACGGGCGTGGATACCGACCATTGTAACCCCGATAGGCCACGCAGCGTTGCCGATCGCAATTCCGACGTACGCGTCGGCGGCTTTCTTGTAATTTCTTTGCTTCATCGCTTGCATGATGAGGTAAAGAGCGCGCTCAACGTCGCCGGGAAGCAAACGACGCTTGATGCGCTTAAACAGTGGCTTCAAATGCTGCTTCAACGTGCGAAACGTCGAAATCGATTGACGACCTTCGTGAGTGTAGCACCACTCCTCAGACTTCGCGTCGAGCTCGGCTTCCCACTCCGCGACGAGAGATTTGAAGTACGCAGCCACTTGGTCTATGGGTTCCTTGTCCTCGGCCTCGCGTTGCTTCTTCAGCTTTTGCGCCGCTTTCGCGAACGCGTCCATGAGTGCTTTCTCCTCGACTACCTCAGGCTCATCATCATCGACGACTTCCGCGCCTCCATCGCCCGCGACGCCCTTTAGCGACCTTTCTTTCGCCTTTAAGCTCTGTTCCTTCTTCTTTCGCGCGAACGCCTCGACGTGCTCGGCGTCCAACAACTTTTCATTCACCTGCGTCGCCGTCGTCGTCGTCTCGTCCACGATCGCGAAATTTTTCGTCGCCACTTTCAATCGAAAAATCCTATCCTCCCTCGTCTCCCCGAACATCGTCGCCGGTTGCCCGAGCGTGCGCAACCGCGCCACGGCTTCGTCGTTCGTCAACGCGTCCAGCGCCGCGTCCGCCTCTTCGTCCTCCAGCACGCGCGTCACCACCGCCGCCGTCGCCGCGATCGCTTTTCCATCATCCTCGCGCGCGCGTTTCGCCCCCGTCACCCTCCCCGCGCCGTCCGCGTCCGCGTCGGCGCCGTCGTTTTCCCCATCCACCGGCGCCGCCGACGCCTCGCGCTGAAGATCGCCGCGTCGGGCGTACTTCTTCCCGCCGCTCGACGACGCCGCCGCCGCGCGCGCCGCGCGTTCGGCTCTCAACCGCGCGATCTCCGCGCTCGCGATGTCCATCGCGCGCCGCGTCGTCGTGTGCGGCGTCGCGCGGATTCGTCAGACTGTTTGCCCACGGGGCTGATTTTCCCGCCAAACGCGGTGTCGAGTTTGAATCGGCGTCACTCCCGCGCATGCTGTCGCGCGAAGGCCGCAGGACGATCGCCGACGTCACGCGCGCGCGAACGATCGAAAGCCTGACGAACGGTCTGCGACGAATGCTGGGACACGCGCGAGGCGTGCACGCGACGACGACGCGATCGAGCGAAATGAGAACGATGCGACACTTGAAGAAGATTACCGCGACGATTCGCGGCGCGACGACGCCGTTGCGCGCGACGCGCGCGCAGACGACGGGTCGGGAACACGCGAGACGGACGTTTGCGGCGCAGGCGCAGTTTGTGAATAACCGGGGGTCGTACACGCCCGCGGGACCGAGGTCGGCGCGCGCGCAATCGTACGGAGGAGATCCGCAGACGCAGACGACGGCGCCGCCGAGCGTCGTCACGTGGACGCCGGAATTGGCGAACTCGGTGACGATCATCGGTAACGTCGGCGCTGATCCGGAGATTCGGCACTTCTCCAGCGGAACGTGCGTGGCGAACGTGCGATTGGCTGTGAACGGCGGGCGTAAAGCCGAAATGACGGACGGCGCCGTGGAGGAGGACAAGACGAACTGGTTTGCGGTGGACATTTGGGGCGAGGAGGCGATGCGCATGGCCGAACACGTGAGTAAGGGCAAGACGATTTGCGTGCAAGGTCAGTTGAAGACGGACACGTGGACGGACAAAGACACAGGGGCACCGCGTTCCCGAGTGAAGATTGTGGCGAAAAACTTTTCCTTTGTGCAGAGCGCCAAGGCGCAGCAAGGTGGTGGTGGCTACGGGCAGCAACAACAATCTGGTGGCTACGGCAGCGACATGGCCCCAGCTGCGACGCGCCAACAGTCATCGCCGCCGCCGCAACAGCGCCAGCAACCGCCGCAACAGACAGGCATGCCCCCGGGCGCGTCTCCGAAGGAGGCGCTCTGGCGTTCGCTCGCCGAGGCTCCGGACACGTGGTGGGACAACCGCGATCGAAAGTCTCAACCAGGTGCAAACCCACGTTCGCCTGATTTCAAGCATAAGGAAACCGGCGAGGCGTTGTGGGTCGAAAGCCGTGATACTCCCGCGTGGGTGCTGGAAACGTTGGGCGGCGGCGCGCAACAATCGAGGCAGCAGGACTCGGACGCGTACACGGGCGCCTCCAATCCGGCGGCGTATGAACCGGACTATAACCAACCGTACGGTACGCAAGTCCCGCAAGCTCAGTATGCCGGTGGTTACCAACCGCTCGACAACGACGGTTACGAGCCTGTCGAGCAACACTTCAACCAAGACGACCCACCGTTTTAAGCGCCCGCCGATGACCTACAAGATTTTACCAACAAAAGCGAAAGTTTTAACGAATTGTGAATAAAAAGGAACGCTCGCTCGATTAAGTATTGCAAAGTCTACGTTCTCTACTTGCCGCCAGCGGTCATCCGCGTGCCGTAATGCATGCTCACTGCGTTGTCAATGTCCTCTTGCGCACACCCCGCTTCGTGGAAGTTTTCGAGCGCCTCGTCGAGCATCGACTTCCATTCCTTTCCTAAGCGAGCCGCCAATTGTGATTGCTCGAAGAGCGTATTACCAAGCATGACGCGCACTTGTCCCTTCGTCGATGGCTCCTCGTCCGTGGGTGGTTCGTCGCCCCGCGCGACGGCTTCGTCCACGAGCGCTTGGAACGCCGCCTTTTCCTCCTCAGTCTTTTCCCTCGGGACTTCGTCCGGCAAGGTGGCAAACACAGCCTTGTAATCCGCCACGGCTCCGACGAATTCGGCCTCTGCTTCTGCAATGCGCTTTTTAGCATCGTGACCCTTGGCTACCTTACCCTCATCGCCGCTCATGCCGGCGGCGGCGCTGAGCAGACGCGAGCGCTCGTAGCGACGCTGCGCCAACGCGATGTGCGAATCGTGGTGATCCGGCTTGATCGCGATCGCTTCCTCGAATCGTTCCTTAGCAAGACCGATGAGTCGTTCGACTTCATCGAACTCATCCGCGATGGCGATGGCAGATCCCGGAGGACCGCCCTGCTCCTTCGCCGGTTCGCGACCGCCGTCCATCTTCTTGCGCGCTTCGCACATGTGCACGTTGCCCCAATTAAAGATGGTCGCCGCGGCGCAGGCTTGGAACTTCTCGATGGCAGCATCTCGAATTTCCTTTGCTTCTTCGTCCGTCAAGCTCGTACCACTTGCGAGATCGTTGGACAAGTTCGTACCCTAAGAGACGCGAAAAACGAGAAAATTGTCAGTCGAGAATTCGTCGTCGCGCCTTCGTGGTCGAGATTGAAACCATCGACCCCCAGCAAAGAAGCTCACGATAGGAGCGAAAGACATTTGCAAAAACATTAATCACGGAAATCAGTGAAGTAGTAAGTTTTTTGTATCGTCATCGCTTCTTTGCACGATGAGAGCCGCGATTGTTTCGCACGTCGTGCGCTATTCGAAAGAAAACGTACCTCGTGGTGAAGGTCCAAGTGGCCCTCTGCGTCGATGCCGAGATGTTCGCGGAACAAGGAAGAAAAGTCCAAAATCCATTCATCGATCTCGACGACCTCGTTCGGCGCCAGGCCAACCGGGTTGCCATCTTCGTCGACGACCTCGATGTCTTCAACCTTGGGCAACTCTTGAATGATGAGCTTGACGTACGGGATGAGTGGGGGCTTTTCCATCGCCCGCAAACGCGTCGAGGTGGCGTAGATGGACTTTTGAAAGTCGTTTCGCGACTGAACATTCTTCACGTTGCCTTCTTCGTCTTCGTACTTGATCGAAAACTGCCCCGCGAACGCAAACTTGGTCGCAATGCTCGTCTGCAAGTCCTTGAAACCGATTGTAGACCACACGCTGAACATGCGCACGTCGTCCCCGAACGCCGCCTTGACCAGAATCGACGGCGGGTCCGCCACGCGCTCTTTCGCCTGCGCCGCGTATCGCGCTTCCGCTTCCGCTCTTCGCGCATCCTCTCCCGCATCACCATCGCCCTTCTTCGCGCCCTTCTTACCCTTCTTCCCGGGCGCGAGGGTCATCCCTCCCAACCCCGCCGGCGCCCCCGCCTTGCTCGTCCCGTTGAGCGCGTCCAGCGCATCCTTCGCGTCCGTGTAGCTCGGTTCGATCTCGATCACGCTCTGCAAATCTCTTTTCGCCTTACCGACCTGTCCCAACTGCATGTACGCCTGCGCCCTGTGCCAATACGCCTTATAACTCTTCCCGTCCAGCGCCAGCGCGCGGCTCGCCTCCGCCACGACGTCCGCGTAGCACTGCATCTTCGAAAAGCACGCCGCTCGATTACTGTGAATCATCGCCCGCGTCTGATCGCGTTCGGGCAGCAGGTTCAGCGCTTGCTCGTACACCTCGAGCGCGCGCTTGATCGACCCCGCACCGTACAGCGCGTTCGCCTCATCCTTCAGCTCGACGGCGCGCTGCGTGAAGACTTCGTCGTCGGGGTCTTCGCCACCGCGGTGCGCGCTCTTCATCGCGAGCTTCGTCGTCGGCGCGTCTCTCGCGTTTGTCGTTCGTTCGCTTCGCGCGCGCGTCGGTCGCGTCGCGTCCGCGCGCGTCGCGGTGCGCCGTCGTCGACGCGTCACCCAGCCAATCCCTCTTTGAGGGTTTCGCCTAGGGTGGGTCGCTCGCACACCCGGGTGTTCCGAGTCCCGACCCGTACTGTTCGCGCATACAGGTCGGTCGCCGCGAGCCTCGGTGTCACTGTTTGCGCATACAGGTCGGTCGCCGCGAACCGAACGGTCGCATCGCCGGACGTCGTCGCGCGCGCCACCGTCGCGCGCGCGCGATGTCGGCGATGCGCCGCCGCGAGAGATTGCTGCTCAAGCGGCGCGTGCGTCGGTGCGGGCGCCTCGCGCTGTGCGTCGGGTTGCTGTGCGCGGGGCTCGTCATCGCGCGACGCCGCGCGTGGACGTGGACGGACGCGGACGACGACGACGACGGCGGCGACGGCGGCGGCGCGGGACGCGGGTTCGGACGCGCGTCTTCGCGGCGACGCGGGTTCGCGGCGCGCGATGCGGCGCGCGCGCCGGCGCGCGACGCGCCGGAGGGCGAACCGACGCGCGCGGTGGACGGCGCGGCGTCGACGTGCGGCGTCGGCGGGTCGGCGTTCGGCGAGCGAGGATGCGCGAACGAGCGCGCGTATCCGGATTTAGACGTCGTGAGCGTGGCGGTGAAACCGTCGTGCGTGAACGCGGTGGCGGTGGCGGCGTTGAATCAGTACGTGGGGCCGAGGAGGATCGTGGTCGTGGCGCCCGATGAGACGCGGTGCGAGACGTTTCGCGGCATGGCGACGAACGTGGAGTGTCACGCAGAGGACGCGTTTATACGCGGGTTGACGAAGGATGCGGTTTCGTGGTATTTGGAGGACGCGTACGGAGATTCGCTCGGACGCGATGGCGCGCGCGCGCGATTCGTCGGTCGAGAATTGGGAGGGTGGTATTTACAACAGTTGATCAAGCTCGGCGCGGCGACGTCGACGGCCATCGCGCATCCGCCGCTGAGCCGAAAGTTTTTGCTGTGGGATTTGGACATGATCCCCTTGCGCCCGTTGACGCTGTTCAAGGGAGAGATTCCAGTGAGACAAATCGGTGGTAACGTCATCAAGTCGTACGAGGCGGCGTACGAGACGCTCACGGGTGATCGTCTGAAGTACGCCAAGGATGGTACGTCCTACGTCACGCATCAAATGGTCGTCGACGCGTCCATCATGGAGGAGATGCTCGATGCGTTCGCACGCAAAGCTGATCGCACAGACGAACTAGCGACGACAAGCGACGAACTCCCGCGATGGGCTACCGCGGTTTTGCAATCGTTGAACCGCAAAGATCTCACGCTCGGCTTTAGCGAATACGCGACGTACGCCTCGTACGTCGTCGATAATCACCCGTCCGAGGTGTCCGTGGAATCGCGCAAAAAGTGGGCGCGCGCGAGCGGTGGCAAGCTTGGGATATCGTTCCAGCGCTGGATCAACCACGATGGTCTGTGTTGCCCGGGTCCGGGCGTGCTCGGGTTGATGAAATCTCGACGGTTCGATTACGTGGGGCACGAAATCGGTCACGTAGAATCGTGCCGATACGACTCTCCCGAACACGAGTTCTCGTACGGGTTACCCATCACTGTGCCGGACTGACGCGCATTCAGTTTCGGTTGACGCATTTAAAGTTGTAACTTTCACAACAACGTCGTTATTTAGAGCTACCTACGTTCCAAAATCTCAGCTGTCCGTCGTCGCCGCCGCTGCACAGCCGTTCGCCTCCGTGGTAATCCACGGCGAAGTTTTTCCCGTCGTGCGACGAAACGCTGTGCAGTGGCACTCTACCACGAATATCCCATAACTTGACTTTTCCGTCGTATCCACTACTCACGATGTGATGCTCGTTTGTTGGACTCCATCGAACGCACGACACCCACCCCTGCGTTTCAAAGCGCGCGCGTCAGTCAATCGGCGAAACAATTCATTCCGCGAAACAAATTTTTGCGCGCCGCTCGCAAAGTCTCAGTAAAAAATTAGAGTGATTGATTGTGCCCTCACGCACGAGTGTCGGGAATCAAAAGTGTGTTCATCACTGACTTTGCGAACGGGCGCGAGCGCGAGCGAGAGTACACATGACGACAAACTTACCTCGTGAGATTTGAGCTTCAGGCACGCCTTTGCCGACGCCGACTCTCGCGGATCCCACACGTTAACCAGGCGGTCGCTCCCCCCGAAAGCGAACCTACTTCCTCCCCTCGAGACATCCAAGGTATGGACTGAACTGTTCGTATGATGAGACTCCTTCTCTTCGCCAGTCTCCACGTCCCACGCTCGGATCGTATTATCGTATGCGCCGGTCCAAAGTACTTGCGGGCTTTCCCAGGAAACCGCTCGCACTTGATCCGTGTGCCCACGCAACACGAGCTCCTCGCCGAGACCAATTTTCGCGCTCGCATCGTCGACCATCGCGTCGTCGTCTGTAGCCTCCGATTTCTTCGATGTTCTGCGCTTCTTCGTTACCTTTTCGTTCGCCGACTCGCCACCGTCGATTTTCCACACTCGCGCCGTGCAGTCGACGGAACACGAGGCGAACAGTCGAGCGCCGTACGCGCTCGCGACGTCCGTCACAGTGCCCTCGTGACCCTTGAAAACACGCTGCTCCCCGAGTTCACACTTTTTCCCAGTCAGCGTCACCGCATACGATCGCAAGGTGTGATCCGCCGAAGCCGCTAACACCACACACGCGTTTTCTGCGTCCGCGCCGGCGCTCGGCGGCGCCAAGCTCACCGAGCACACGCGCTCTTCCGCGCCTTCCAACTCGCACAGCAACTTACCCACGGGTGACCACAACCGTGCTTTACCGTCGAAGGACCCCGTGACGACCGCTTTCGCCCAACTTCCATCGATCGAGCTCACCCACGCCTCGCATTTCGTCGTCTCAGCCGCCGTCGGCGGTCCCAGCGCCGGCACGTACTCCACCACCAGCGTCGCCTCCGCGCTCTTCCCGAGCCTCAGCGCCAACTTCGCCAGCGACGTGCGCAAAAGCGTTCCATCGATGAGGAAATCAAACGGCGTCGGCGTCGTCGCGCCGAGCAGGTGATTCACCACCTCGCTCAAGCCGTACCTCGTCAGCCGGCCCGGCACCTCGATCGCGCTCTCACTCACGCGAAACTCCTCGGGCAGGCGCGTGACGAAGCTCACCGCGATCTCGACATCGCTCGCGTCCTCGTTCGACATCGCCCTCGCGGTTTCCCGCGCGCCGTCGCGCGTCGTCGACGACTTCGCGTCGGCGAGCGCCGGCGGCTGCGCTTTTTCGTCGTCGCCCGAGGGCGCCTCACGTCGCGCGCGGGCGTTCGATCGCTCGTCACGCCCCGCTCGCGCGCGCGCCGATACCGTCGCTCGCGCTCGAAGTCGCGCCGCGCGTCTTTCGGCGCGTCGCCGGCCGCGCGCGTCGCCGAATGGCGACGCCGCGCTGTCCCCTTGGACGGTCGTTGCGGGCATTCGCCGCATACGCGCGCGCGCGCACCGTCCGTCGCGCGCGCACGAGCCGCGCAACGCGCGCAAAGTCGCGTGCGACGTCGCGCGCGCGCACACCGCGCGCGAGCGATGTTCATCGCGCGGCGTCGGTCGTCGAACGAGGGCACCGTCCCGGGCGGAGCGGCGAACGCGGCGCCGTCGATCGTGCCCACGGGCGCGCGCGATGACGCGAGCGCGACGTCGCGCGCGGCAGAGCGGCGCGGTAGTGATCTCGCGTCGGGCGATGGTGGCGCGGAGCGGGCGGGAGGGACGAGCGGGACGGTGAACGCCGTCGTGGGATCGCAACCCGCGCGCGAACGCGCGGGCGCGACGTCGACGAGCGTGGCGAGGAAAAGGAGTTTCAATCGCTCGCGCACGGCGAAGGAGGACACGTTGAACGCGCTGCTCGAAAAACTGTGTGCGATCGATGTCGTGGATGAGGACTCGAGGGGATCGATGGAAGACGACGGGGCGCTGCGGGAACGCGTGGAGACGGAGGCGCGAAGCGCGAACCCGGCAGACTTTCTCAAGTTTAGAAACGCGGTACACGAACGTGTGGATACGATGATCACGGGCGAGGACGTAGCGAGAAAGCTCGGGGGACTGCGCGCGATTGATCAGCTCATCGAGGTGGAGTTTGGCGAGGAGGTCGAAAAGGTGAAGAAGTTTGCAGATTACTTGCTCGACGTCGTGAGCACGAGTGCGGAGGACTTGCTCGGATCGTCGTTGACGGATGAACACAGAGAGCACCCTGTGGCGATTAATGATCCACTTTGGAGTAATGCGCGCGCGCGCGAACTCGTGGAGATGATGAGCCTGGTCTTAGGTCGATTGGTTTTGCACAGCGGGGCGTTGACGACTGAAATCGTCGACTCGCACGTGCAGCGTGCCATCGAGTTGTTGAACGCGGACGACGGGAATCAAGACGTGGTGAGCATGAAGCACTACGCCGCAGCTCTGACGCTGACCGAACTCGCGCGCAATGCGCCTACGATCTTCAACGTCCACGTACCAATTTTTATCTCGTCCATCTGGACCGCTTTGCGCGATCCATCTTTGAGAGTGCGCGAAGTCGCTGTCTTGGCGCTTCGCGAGTGTCTGATGGTGACGGAGCGCCGAGAGACGAGATATCGCGTGCAGTGGTACTACGCGTTGTACGAAGCCTGTCGAGCAGGATTGAAGCAAACTTCGAAAGTAGAAGAGATACACGGTTCATTGTTGGTGTTCGGCGAATTACTGAGACACACTGGCGAGTTCATGTTGAGTCGCTATCGCGAAGTGGCGTTGACGATTTTGCGGCTTCAAGATTTTAAGAAGTCAATCATACGACGAACGATCGTGAGTTTGATTCCCAAGTTAGCAGCATTTAGTCCACAGCGCTTCGCGGAGTCGTACCTGGTCGAGTCGTGTGCGTTGATCCTCACGACGATTCGCTCGCCGAACGATAGCGGCGCCGGCTTTCAAGCGCTCAGTCACCTCGCCGACGCAATGTCGTCAGTGATAGACGTTGATTCAGATGAAGTCACAGTTGGCAGCTCTTTACTGAGGTACTTGCCGGAAGTGAGTGCAGTAATGTACGACATGTTTACGTCTCGAGCAAGAGGACCGAACGCGTATCCAGAGGCGCTCGAGTGCGCCGGGGCTTTGATGAATTCGCTCCACTTAGCGTGGAAGCCGCATTTCGTAAACTTGTTGATGCCTATGTTCACCGCGGGGTTGTCCAAGTCGCTCGTCATAGGGCTTGAATCTGCAGCCCAAGGTGCACCGGATCTGTTGCCGTCTATCCAATTGAAACTGGCAGACGCTATTGCGAGCGCGATTCATCAGGAACCGACGACGGAGAAGAGCTGCCCGATGCCACCGAACAAAAAGATCGTGCAACTGGCGCTCAAAACGATGCGAACTTTCCCGTTCGAACCGACAGTGTTACTTCGATCGATTCGCAAAAATGTCATTTGCTACCTGGACGATTCGTCAGCTGAGTCACGACTCGAAGCGGCGCTGACGTGTTGCAGCGCGTTGCGCCTCAGAGTGGGATCGAGCAAGAGCGTGACGACCGCGGTGGAGAACATCATGGAAGCGCTCATTCCAGTGGCGGTCGGCGACAACGATGCATCGATCAGAAATGCGCTATTGACTGAATTTTGCAGGCCGAGCGCATCGATAGATTCGTACCTATCGCAGGCAAAATCTCTCAGGGCGTTGTTTTTGACAGTGAACGACGAGAGTGTTGCCATACGCATGTTAGGTATTGAGCTGCTTGGACGCTTGGCGACGAGGAATCCGGCGTACGTCCTTCCAGCACTACGTGTGCACATGCTGCAGCTTTTAGCTGAGCTCGAATATAGTAGCGAATCCCTGCATAGAGAGGAGAGTGCCAAGGTGATGGCGGTGATGATTCGCAGTTGTCCGCGGCTCGTCTCGCCGTATCTCTCCCCTATCTTGCGTTGCCTCATGTCTACGTTGAAGGCGGAAGAAGGCGGAGCGGCGAAGAGCTCGAAATCAAAACAAGACTCATCAGCACCGTCGAGCGCATCTGTGGGAACTGCCGCGACCACGTTGCGACGAACATCATCATCCAAACAGACGTCGGCCATTGCGCCGTCGAAAAAACACGATATCACTGGCCGCGAAAAGGCAGCAGTACTTGGCACGATCGGCGAGCTTGCAAATGTTAGTGGATATGGCATCACGCCATTTGTTCAAGAGCTTCTCATTCTTCTATTGATAGCGCTGAAATCGGCAAGCACTCGCGACCATGCCGTCGTGACTCTCGGCAAGCTCATCGAGAGCTCGGGATACGTCGCTGAGCCGTTCACGACGCACCCGCAGCTTTTGCCACAGTTGCTCCGAATGCTGGCAAACGAACGCGGTATTGTCAGGAGCGAAGTACTGCGGACCCTGGGAATTCTTGGTGCGCTCGATCCGCATGCGCACAGAGGAAATGAAATTCGTTTGCACGGAGAGGGTGTACTAAGCGAAGAGGGCGTGCGCGGTGTGCGACAAGCGAGACTGAGTATGAAGATCGACGATGGCGCGACGGACAGCGCGCAGGTCGATGATTTAGGCAATAATGATGACGGTGACGAAGAGCTGGATATACTACCGATGCTTCATTTGACGTCGCTATCCGATGACTATTACCCGACGATAGCGCTGAATTCGTTACTTCGTGTGCTGCGAGATCCTTCGCGCACGAGCGTTCGTCACATGGTGGTGCGAAGCATCGTGTACATTTTCCAAGTCCTCGACACGGCTTGTGTTCAATATTTACCTAGCGTCGTTCCAGTCATGCTGAGTGTGATTCGAACGAGTGATGATAGCCTGCGTGAAGGAATGTTTGTGGAGCTCGCTACTCTGGTGGGCGTCATCAAGGCACATATTCGCCGATACTTGTCGGACATCTTCGAGCTGATGAATATTGCATGGGATAGAAGCGGGATGTCCAAAAATACGCTGCTTTTGTGCGAAGAGCTTTCCGTCGCTTTGAACGACGAGTTCAGAAGGAGTTTACCCATGATTGTTCCTCGCATAGTTTCGTCGCTCGCAGAGGCTGAGCGCTTGCGCAGGTACGATTCAGTACCGTATATTCTTCACGCCTTGGAGACGTTCGGAACTTCGCTCAACGATCACCTCTACTTGATACTTCCGACGCTTGTGCGCATTTTTAAACCAAGCGTTTTGGATATGCCGCTTGACATCAAAAGAGGCGCTCTGCAGTCTCTGCGCAGACTGCTACCGCGCATGCGCTTGGCGGACCAGGCTGGGATTGTCGTTCACGCGTTGACGAGAGTATTGGACGTGGAGGACGTAGAGCTTCGTTTAGATGTACTAAACGTGCTCATATCGTTGGAGGTGTCTCTTGGGCGCGAATATGCGCTCTTCTTGCCCGTCGTAAAGCGTGCTGTTTCAAAGTGCGGCGTCAAGGATCCGGCGTTTGACGACATGGTCAAGCGAGTCGAAAGTGGTAATCCGCTACTCTTCGATGACCTTGAATCTGAATCGCTATTAATCGCGTCAGCCACGGAACATAGAAAACCTGTGCTTCAAAAGCATCTTTCAGTGAACCAACTTGCCGTTCGCCGCGCTTGGGAGAGCAGTCAGCGGTCTACCAAGGAAGATTGGCTAGAATGGATGCGAAAACTTGCGTTGGATCTGTTGAAGAGCTCACCACTGCCGTCGCTACGAGCGTGCAGTGAGTTAGCGCAAGTGCAGCCGAATCTTGCTAGGGATCTATTTTGCGCTTCGTTTGTTTCGTGCTGGGCCGAGCTGAATGAAAGCCATCGAGAGATTCTAGTGCGCTCGCTGGAAGCCGCTCTCGGAAGCCCGACCATTCCTCCTGAGATCGTCTCAGTTTTGCTCAATCTCTGCGAGTTCATGGAACACGATGAAAAGCCAATTCCAGTTGACGTGCGGACGTTGGGTATGATTGCTGAACGCTCCAGAGCTTACGCCAAAGCTTTGCACTACAAAGAACTTGAGTTCATAACGAACCCAGGTGCGTGCGTCGCAGCCATCATCGCCATCAACAACCAGTTGCAACTTCCCGAGGCGGCTCGAGGTGTGCTCGTGTACGCGCAAGAAAACTTGACGGTCGACATCAAAGAGTCGTGGTACGAGAAACTTGAACAATGGGACGATGCTTTGGAAGCGTATAAAAGAAAACTGGACGAGCTCGCCAGCGTGGATTCACCTCAAGCGATGGAAGAAAGACGTGAAGCGATGGTGGGGCAGCTTCGATGCTTGAACGCACTCGCGGAGTGGGAAGAAATTCAGAGAATCTACGAAGCTGGGAATCAAGCAAACGTCGATTGGGACGAGTATCGCAACGATGTTACTACGATTGCCGCGAAAGCTGCTTGGCATCTTGGAGATTGGGAGCAGATGGAGATTTGTACGAATCAACTTGATAGAGATCAAAATATCCGGGGTCGTCTCCCAAACGCCGACCGTGTCGATGCGATCGGCAAGCATACGTCCAGCGTAGTGAACACTACTGATTGTGACTTTTACAAGTCCATTCTCGCCATCCGTCGAGGCGCACAGGACGAGGCGCGGGAGCATCTTGCCGCCGCGCGCGAGATGCTCGGCACGGAACTCGCGGCTCTCGTGAGAGAGTCTTACGACCGTTCTTACGGAGCGCTCATACGAGCGCAACAGCTAACTGAGCTGGATGAAGTGATTGAATACGCGCAACTGACTGCGGTCGCTTCACCCGCGGCTGCGCGGCGACAAGAGATCATTCGAAAAATGTGGCGCGATCGAATCTACTTGGTCAAGCGTGACGTCGAGGTCTGGCAAGAGCTCTTGCAAGTTCGCTCATTGGTGTTGCCCATGAGCGAAGAAACTGATATATGGCTTAAGTTTGCCTCTCTGAACCGCAAACAAGGGCGCGACCGTCAATCACGTCGAACGTTGTTGCGCCTCCTTGAGTATGACCCAATCATGTGTGCCGAGGGCAAGCCAGGATTCGGCGCGGGTTCTGGGCGCCCTAAAGTCATGTTTGCGTTCGTGAAGCACTTGTGGCACACAGGACAGAAAAGGCAAGCTTTTATGCGTCTTCAATCTCTCGCACACGAGTTGCGAGTGCAATTGGAAAACATGCGCGCTTCTGGTCAGACAGAGACGGATCACAACAAGACGGTCTCGCGAGCTTTTCTCAAACTCGGCAAATGGCGCTGGGCGCTCACCGATAGTATGAACGATGAAACACTGACTGATGTGCTCATGGCGTTCAGAACCGCGACATCTGCGGACCAGCATTGGTCCAAGGCGTGGCATCACTGGGCATTGTTCAACGCCACGGCCATGGAACATTTCCATCGCCAAGGTGGTGCGTCAACAAAGGATGCGATGCAGCACGTCGCGCCAGCAATCAGTGGATTTTTCCGATCAATCTCTTTGGCAGGCTCATCCATGAAAGCCAAGGGTGGATCACTGCAGGACATTCTACGCCTGCTCACACTTTGGTTCAATCACGGTGGCTCGCCCGAAGTCGAAACGGCCTTGATCGCTGGGTTTGGACACGTAAACATCGACACTTGGCTCGCCGTGATCCCACAAATAGTTGCGCGAATTCACACGCACGTCTTACCTGTGAGAAATTTGATTTATCAGCTTCTGGTGCGTGTTGGCCGACAGCACCCGCAGGCGGTTCTCTATCCTTTGCTCGTGGCATGCAAGAGCCAGAGTACATCGAGACGAGCCGCGGCGCACGCGATTTTGGACAACGTGCGACAGCACAGCGCCTTACTCGTCGAGCAAGCACAAATCGTTTCTCTCGAGCTCATTCGAGTCGCGATCGTGTGGCATGAGGCCTGGCACGAGGCTTTGGAAGAAGCGTCACGTCTATACTTCGGCGAGCAAAACGTCGAAGGTATGATGGCAGTATTGACTCCATTGCATCACATCTTGGAACGCCAGGGTGCTGAAACTCTTCAAGAGATGGGCTTCGTGCAAAACTACGGCCGCGAGCTTCAGGAGGCACACGACTTGTGTCAAAAGTACCGCCAAAGTAAGCGCGAAGAAGAGCTGAATCAAGCGTGGGACTTGTACTATCACGTTTTCAAGCGTATCACCAAACAGCTTCCTACAATGACGACATTGGAACTTCAGTACGTGTCACCGCGTTTGCTCAATTCGCGAGATTTAGAGCTGTGCGTTCCCGGCAACTATATATCTGGACAGGTGGAACAAGCCCAGATTAGAGCCTTCGCGCCGACTATGCACGTGATCACGTCCAAGCAGAGACCGCGACGACTGCAAATTCATGGATCCGATGGTAAAGACTATGGTTACCTCCTGAAAGGTCATGAAGATTTGCGCCAGGACGAACGCGTGATGCAACTCTTCGGTTTGGTGAACACGTTGTTGAACACGACCATGGCCACGGCACAACGAGACTTGGGCATCGCTCGCTATGCCGTCGTCCCGCTCTCCCCGAACAGCGGTTTGATTGGATGGGTGCCTAATTGCGACACCCTTCACGCGTTGATTCGTGAGTACAGAGACGCGCACAAGGTGCCACTGAATTTGGAACATCGCATGATGCTCGCCATGGCGCCGGATTACGATCATCTACCCCTCGTGAATAAGGTTGAGATTTTCCAACACGCCGTTGAAAACACTTCAGGTGGCGACTTGGCACGAGTTTTATGGTTGAAGAGTCGAAGTAGTGAGCAATGGCTCGAGCGCCGGACGACGTACACGCGATCTCTCGCCGTGATGTCTATGGTAGGCTACCTACTCGGCCTCGGAGATCGCCACCCATCAAACTTGATGGTGGATCGATACAGCGGTAAGGTGCTTCACATCGACTTTGGTGATTGCTTCGAATCGTCGATGTACCGAGAAAAGTTCCCTGAAAAGGTCCCTTTCCGACTCACTCGCATGCTCGTCAGGGCGATGGAGGTGAGCGGCATCGAGGGCAACTTCCGAAGCACGTGCGAGAGCGTCGTGACGGTTTTGCGCGACAACAAAGACTCTGTCATGGCGATGTTAGAAGCCTTCGTGCACGATCCGCTCATCAACTGGCGTTTGCTGACGAACAATGTTCTCGCCCCAGACGGAGAATCGATGAATACATCAGCGCACGACGCGCAAACAAGCCCGGCTGAAACGCCGACGCCGAATCGCAGCCGCACGAGCAGTACTCCCGGCGCGGACGATAGCGACGGCGATCGGACGCCGACGCCAGGCAGACCATCAAATCGACCCTCGAGACAGGATTCGCGCCCTCCAAGCGTCGGCGTCATCGAAACACCGTCTGGTCCTGTTCCTTCGAGTACATCCGTTATAGGAGTCGAGGCCACGCACGCGATGGCTGCCATGGGCTCGAGCGTGCGCGATTCCAGTACGGCGACATCGGTGCTGTTGCGTCGAACCGAACTCATCAACGCGATGGAAGCGTACGGCATCGATGACGGGACAAACGATGCACTGAATGAACGAGCGGTGAGTGTCATGCAACGCATGAGCGCGAAACTCACAGGTCGCGACGGCGATCATCATCACGTCGAATCGATGCAACCGGATTCAGTCGAGATGCAAGTCGAGCGATTAATCTCTGAAGCTACGAGCGCAGAGAACCTCAGCGTTAGCTACGTGGGGTGGTGCCCGTGGTGGTAAAACACAAAATTTGTAACAACATCATTTCATCATAATGAAACGTCTATCAAATCGCCAATTTAGCGCTCGGAGATCTAGCCGTGGACGCTTCTCTCGTAAATCGGTCGGCGTCGTGTTCTACGCTTCGGCGCGGAGACCGCGGAGTCTCGGACGATTGACTTCCCACAGTCGTCGTCACGGACATCAACTTTGAAAGCTCTGGCGCCGGAGGCGGTTTCCACGGCGATTCCGCGCTACCCTCTGCGTTGACTCGCCTGATGGGAACTTGCGTGACTTCGTCGTCGGCGAATTCGAGCGCTTTCCCGTTGGCACCGCTCTCTGGGGACTGCCACGGTTTGCCCGGGCGCGACGCACTCGAGCGAGGGATCGCAGCGTCCGGATTCGGCGGTGTGTCGTCGATGTCTTTGATACCGGGTGGCGTTTTGCCGTTTTCGAGCATCTCTAAGATGTCCATAAAATTGCTCGGATGCGGGGGATCAATCAACTCGTCTCGCCCCGGTCGTCTTTGCGTCTGCTGCGCCGAAAAGAAGTTTGGATTTTCTGACGCGCTCGTTTGCGGACGCGGCGCGGTATTTAAGGTGAACTCGCCCGCGCTCGACGCCGGCTCTGGGGTGAACGCTAGACTCTCCCCTGACTCGCTCCCTTGCGGACTCGTCTTGAACGGCCAATCCTTGCTCGCGCGCGCCGCGGGCGACGACACCCCACTCGCCGTTCCACCGGCGGCGTACATCTGCTTCAATTCCGCCAACTCTGCCTTCATTTGCGTCTCTAAAAACGTCTTCACGTCCGTGATGCTGTCCCGAACGGTGGACGAAACCTCATTTTTAATCTCCTCTCGCAGCGCCTCGGCGCGCTCCTCCGCGCGTTCGACGCGTTCCACCGCGCGTTCAATCTTCCCCGCCAACTCCGGCGTGAGCGCCATCGCGCCCTCCTCCGCCACCACCCCATTCATCCGCGCGGGCGTTCGCGCGTCCTCGCTCCCCTCCGCGTCGTCCTTCGCGTCCCCTCCTCTCGCCGTCGCCTCGACGAATCGCGCCAACCACCGCCGCGCGCTCGGGTACGCCAAATACGCCGCTCCCACCACCGCCGCCGACCGCGCCGCCCCCCCCCACGCCGTCCCTCGTCTCTCCTCCCCCTCCGCCATCGCTCCGCCCCCCCCGACGCCTTCCTCGCGTCCCGCGCGTCGAAACGCCTCGTCGATCTCGTCCTCGCGCACGCCCTTCCCCTTTAAAAATCCACGCTTCGCGTCGTCATCCCTCGACGCCCTGACGCTCGCGTGCGTCAGGAAGCTCACCGCGTTCGAGATCTCCGTCTCGCGCATCGCGGTCGTCGTCGCGCGCGGTCTGCGGTCGGCGGTCGTCGATCGAAGCGTCGGTCCGACGCCGGGCGTCGACGACACGAGACTCAATCGCACACACGGACGCTAAACCCTCGACCCTAAACGAGACTTGATATCACACACGGACGACGACGACGCCGGACGAAAACCTCGATCGACGGCGCGCGCGCGACGCGACGAGCGCGCGACACGCGCGACCGCGGCGCGGCGAACGCGACGAACGCTCGACGCGCGCGCGCGTTATACGATGCGCGGGACGAACGCGTGCGCGACGACGATGCGCGGACGAA
>Ga0228638_1000432_pt1 | contig 18405 bp, 22 predicted proteins | sample 48DmetaG_FD_182704 | JGI IMG/M metagenome (GOLD analysis project Ga0228638, IMG submission 182704) | Seawater microbial communities from Monterey Bay, California, United States - 48D | ecosystem: Environmental > Aquatic > Marine > Coastal | place: USA: California | collected 2016-10-31 | reverse complement strand
CACAAAAGGTTGAGATTCAGAAACTCATTAAAAAATTTGAAGCCAAACTCAAAAAGCTATCAAATATCACCCCCGACGAACGAGCCGTCTTTAAAAATAGACTGAAGACGGAATCAGTCAGTGATGTCTTCAAAAAGGCTGAAAAACTAAATGCTTCCAGAAAGGCTGTGAGACAAGCTAAGGACAAAATGATTAAGAACACTGCCAAATCTCTACAAACTCTGACAGATCTCACACGGAATAACAGGAAGATGTTTATGAACCGTTTGAATAAAAATGGTCAAAAGAGGGTCATTATGAACGCGGTAGCACTCAACGATGAGAGAAAGAAGGTCAAGAGAGATGAGGAGAGTGCGCGAAAAATTGAGGCGGAGAAGAAGCGTCTCGAAGAAGAAGCTCAAAAGAGGAGGAATGCCGAAGCGTTACGAATTAAGAAACTCAAAGAACAAGAAATGAAAAATGTGGCTTCCAAGCTTCAAGGTCTCACATCACTTGAACGCGAAAACCGTAAGAAGTTTATGAATAGACTCTCCACAAATGGAGCTCAGAAGGTTGTGTCTAACGCTCAAGCTCTCAACCAGGAGAGGAAGAAGAAGGAAGAAATGGAAAAGAAGATGATTGAAGATAAGAAGAAAGCTGAAGAAGCCAAAAAGAAGATGGAGGAGGCCAAGAAAAGAACTCGGAATCTTCAAACAAAACGCGTCGCTACCAAACTTCAAAGTCTTACCTCTCTTCAACGGGAGAACCGTAAGAAGTTTATGAACCGTTTGGCTACCAATGGTGATCGGAAGGTGTTAGCCAACGCTCAAGCTCTCAACAAAGAGAGAAAAGAAGACGCTATCCGCATTCGCGGCGGTGTGGAGACAAAACTCAAGAAGATTGGTGTCTCCGGTTCCAATCTTAAAACTCTCATGAAGCGGTGGAATGATTCAAAGAACAAAACAATATTTGATGACGCGCGCAAGATGATATCTACTAAGAGACAACCCCTCATAAATAAAGTCAAGCGTGTCGTACCCGCTAGTAATAATATGTCTCAAGCTAGACAAAAGTGGGAAGCGGCTATTCGTGAAGCTGAAAATGACGCATCACTCCAAAAGATTGAACGACTTTTGGAGAGCAAGTTGAAGCTCAAGGCTAGAACCGAATCGGAAGTCAAGGATCTTCCACCACGGGAACAATCGCGGTACCTCAAGAACTTTATGGCTTATCGCGACGATTTGAGTCAAAAGACTCAAGAATTAGACCGCATTGCCAAGACAAAGCGCGATACTAAGGATCGTGCGACGAAGGAGACTGCCGCAAAGCTTCAATCCATGAATAAGTTGGGACGTGACAATAGGAAGCGTTTCATGAATAGAGTTGCGGGTGGTGAGAATGCTCGTAAGGTTTTAACAAATGCTGATAAGTTACAACGCAATCGCTCAGCTAAGCAGCGTCTTGAAGCTGAGCGTAAGCAGAGAGAGCAACAACAAGCGCAGCAACGCAAAGATCGGGAACAGAAAACGCGTGAATACGAAAAACAAAAGCAGGCTAAATTGAGAGGAAATACAGCTAGAATGCTTCAAGGTATGTCGGGTCTTGAGCGAAGAAATAGACAAGAGTTTATGCAGAGATTGGAGAGAGGTGAAGATCCCGCGAGAGTTATCTCCAATGCACAACGGAGGGACGCATCAAAGCGGGTGCGCCCAACAAGTGGTCCTGTGCCACAACAAGGTCGCATTGCACCACGCACTAAAAAGATGAAGGCGAAGAACCGCACCCGTGTGCAAGTATCTAGGCAACAACAAAGGAGAAGACGATAAAAACCTCACCCAATATTAAATGAAAGCCAAAGTTATTATTCCACTCAGCAACTCCGGTATTCTCAGTGTGCACGGTTACAGCGATGTGCGTGATAAATCCCTACTCGCGAGACACCGCGCTCTCGGGAAGGTGATCCGAGCGGGTGAACCACCCCTCGGTCTCTTCCGTCGTCTCAATGTGTTGATGATTCTCTTCAAGCGCACAGATCCCAAGTTGTCCAAGATTTTCAAGAAGGATCGTGATTGGGTCAAAGAAAAATATATGTAGATAACAGATATGTATGCCTATCTAATGGGAAGACAGGTAGAGCCTCTAGCCGCACGAGAACCCACACCAGAACCAGAACCAGAACCAGAACCAGAACCAGAAAAGAAGAGTAAATCGGGTTACATACTCGTGGGTGTCATGGGTTTAATATTGTCAAAGTTAAAGACTTAAAACGATTTTCTTTTAATGGAAAATTGTGATGTATGTTGTGAAAAGTTCAACAAAATAAATCACAAAAAGGTTGAATGCCCCTTCTGTGATTTACAGAGCTGTCGTGCATGTTCCCAGAGGTATCTCCTATCCATATCAGACGACCCACATTGCATGGGATGTAAAAATATGTGGAATCGTGAGTTCGTAGATACATTTTGTACAAAGTACTTTCGTAACACTGAACTCCGTCGTCATAGGGAGACGATCCTATTTGAGAGAGAAAAGGTTCGCATGCCAGAAACACAACACGAAGTTGAAAGGATACGCGCCATGCGAAAAATCCACTTCATCATAAATGAACAACGCAGACGTCTCATAGAACTTCATCAGAAACATGGGATTTATGTTCCAGTGACGAACAATATTCCCATACCCGATGAGATTCTTGAACTCCGCGAAGATATGGAACAGAGTTATCGGGAACTAGAACGCCTTCGTCACGGTGGGGAACTTGTCATCGGCGAAGAACCCAAAAAGTTTGTTCGTAAATGTCCAACGGAGGAATGTAAAGGTTTCATGAATGAGAATTGGTTTTGTGGTCTTTGTGATGGACACTTCTGTGAGCATTGTAATGAAAAGATTGAGGATGATCATGTGTGTGACCCGGATGCGGTAAAGACTATGGAACTTCTAAAGAAGGATACGAAGCCATGTCCCAAATGTGGAACAGTCATACAGAAACTAAGTGGATGTTCTCAGATGTGGTGTCCAGATTGCCACACAGCCTTTGATTGGCGCACTGGTCAGATTGAGACGGGTCGCATTCACAACCCCCATTATATGGAGTTTAAGAGGGGTCGGATCTCATCAAGAGAACACGCAGACATACCATGCGGTGGTGTACCATCTTTTAGAGAGCTGCGACAAATAAACGCACCCGATGACGTCATGCGTTTTGCGATGGTACTTTACCAACTTGACAGAGATCTCATATACAGATACGGTGATATGTACGATGGGGATAATCAATATCTTCGTGTTGCCTACATGTTGAATGAACTAGAAGAAGATAAGTTTAAGAAGGAACTCCAAAGACGAGACAAACAACGGGAGAAATACAGGGACATTAACAATATATTTAGAATGGTCATAGATACAGGAGGGGATCTCCTAAGACAGTATGTACTTGAACCCGATAGAGTTGATGAAATCATAGATATAGGATTAAAACTTGTAGATTATGCGAATGATGTCATGAAGACCATTCGGACAAGATACAATTGTCTGGTTCCCTACAATATTAATCTTTTCTAAAAGTAAGATGCTACGATTTGTACTCCTCGCCATTTTAGCGATTGCCCTTATATACGAGAAGGTAAATATTACAGACGAAGTCGCGGGTTCTAAGAATTTCCATCTCAGTGGTGGTACCTCAAAGCAGATGTATCTCCTTATGCATAGAAACGGAATGAAACAAGAAGATCTCAAAAAGTTCGTGCAATTGGAGGATCGTTTTCTTCAAATTGAACGAAATTCGGTGTGTTCAGGAATATCTTATATTGTCGAAGCGACAACTCTTTCGAACTTAATAAAGGACCTTTTTCCAAGCTACAATTTTGCGTATCACACAATTCATCTCAAGCAGGTGGCTGAACCAACTAAATCTGTGAACTCACGAGTAACATGTTCATGAGATTCCAAACAAGCATTTTATGCTTTGGACTCTCAATCTTAATGTAATTCTTAATGATATACATGATGAGTCCGTTATCATCTGACTCATGATTTTCTAGTAAGTATTTCACAGGATCTGGAGCTGTTGCGAAATCGTCATTGATTTTATATTGAAGTTCAAGTTCGCACATTAGCTTTTCACTCCGCCTTCCTTTACGAATGTAATCAGCGATTATATAAATTAATCCATCTAAAAACTCTTCGATGGCCATATCAATCCAAGAGTTTTGAGGTGTTCCCCATTCCGTCGTGTCGGAATCAACAATCACACCATGACCATATCGCTTCTTTCCGATCTCAAGTCGTTTGGTGATTTGTTCTGTGATTGATTCCATGTCTAGTTACGATTAGTTCTTTTTCCTTAAGTTTATCCAAGTCTTTTTATAATTTACAAGTTGTTTCATGGTTGGACCACGAGTCATAATATAGTTCGTCGCGGCATTTCTATATTGTGGGATCAAGTTCCGTGGTACACCGTTCACATTCAATTGATTCATGATAATCTTCTTTTCCAAGTTGCGACCTCTCTCCACTTTCCATTGGTTTACGACTCGTTTTTTAAGGCTGTCCACATCCCGTTTAAATGGAATACCTGTTTTATTCCCATTCTTCAATTTATTGAGTTCGGTTTTCATCATCCTCACATCATTATTGAGAGAAGGCATGACATTCTTGTAACGGGACATCCACCGCTTACCATAAAGTTTCAAGATGTCTTTACGAATTGTGTTTTCATTGAGACCTCTCCTTTTCATGACCTCTTCTCGTTTTGTATTCTTCTTTTTCTGTGTGACTTCTTTTCTTGTGGGTTTTGGTGGTGGTTTTGGTTTGGGTGCCGCCAATACATTGCGCGCCTTTTCAATCTTTTTACAGAGAGATTCTTTGGTTTCCTTCTCATCCAATTTGATATTGAGAATACCCGCTACACGAAGAAGTTCCGTTTTGCTATAACCCGTACAAGTCGCCCTACCAACTCTAAATGTATTACCTGAACCCGAAAGTGTTACATTCTTTTTCTTATTGGTATTTCTGAAAGTGGCGGTTTTCACATTTGAGATCTTCTTAATCTTTTCACAGATTTCTCCCTTCTTAGTTGACATTGTGATCCCAACGACACCCATCTTCTTCGCGAGATCCACGAGTTCTGTTTTTGAGAGACGCATACATTGTTTACTATCAATTCTGAGAGCAGCCTTTTGATTCTTACTCAAAACAGTGGTACGAGTCTTTTTTGTTGGTGTCGTCTTACCCTTTACGAGCTTCTTTGGAACTGCCGCTGTGAGTACGATATCCCCCCTTTCATACATCATCTTGACGAGTTCAGCACCATCGGTGTAAGAAACAAGCATTTCAGCGGGTGTTGGCGCACCCGATATTTGAACATTCCCACTCTTTGCGATAATGTATTTGTGACCCTTGTATGTGGCATACATGAATGGAGAAATATCTGGTTCATAACTCACATAGCTGACACCATACTTTGTCATCATGTTTCGTGTGAGTGTACCCATGTCCTTGAAAATGCCATTGACTCTGAATTGCCCACTGAGATTGTTGTATTCAAATGGTGTGTAAAGGAACGCTTCACGCTCGCTATAAGTATTTACCATAAAACGACGAATGAGTTCTGGTTGGTTTGAGATATTTGTTCCTATAAATCCACCCGAAAAGCGAATCTTACCATTTTTGTAAAAGTTTACAGTTGCACCTTTGGATTCCGTTCCATCCGATACAACAACTTTAATCTGAACTGTAAAGAAGTTTTTATTGATATCACCCTTCTTTCCATACTCCTTCGTGTGTGAGAACCCTGTCTCAAATCTCCCATAAACACCGTTAATCTCTTTTGTGTCTATATAAAGACCCTCGCCAATAGGAGTTTTTGGGAGTGGTGTTTTGAGAAGGATTTTTTTGAGATTGATGCGTGTCTCTGAAGTGAACTTCTTATTTACGGTTGCATTAAACATACCTGGATTTAATTTGCTAACACTAAATGTAAGATTGACTGGTTTGGGTGGTGATGGTTGTCCAACCATTGCGATAATGTTATCGATATTGTCATTGTTGTTTGAATCGCTGACATCTAAAAACTGTGCAAATTCACCATAATTGGTATTGTTAATTATATTTTTTTCCAAACGTGGTGGAAAAGCCATCTCAGCTTCAATTTCCCGAACCAATGCATTATTTGACGCGGTTGTAGAGACAGAGCTTGGGCTGTTCGTGGGACGTACCTCTATCCCCGACTGCCTCACAAAGTCTCTGGGTGACTGGCTCATATTACTATTGCGTGGTATTTTTTTTTAGTAATCATCGGTGAAGCCCAGACTTTCTTCAACTACATCAAGTCCATAGACGACGGGCTGTCTGGGGTATACCCGACCCTTGTAGTTGACGACTTCTTCTCTCACTTCAATGTCACGGGAACTGAACGGACCCGCATAGAAGTCTTGATTGAACTTGGGCTTGCCAAGGTTGTTCGCTTGACAGTGTTGGTTGAAAACCTGGATGAAGAGCTTCTGAGGTACAAACGCGTCTTTGCCGAAGACGATGTTTGTAGATTCCAGGAAGTTGTGGAGAGTACTCGCAACCATAGCGACCTGCTTCTGGATTTTCTTGAAATAGTCGGGAACTACGTTCCAGATATCTTTGTCCCTATATTTGTTTGAGTAATCAAGGTACGCCTTGATACACTTGAGTAAAATGATTGGTAACTCACGATTCAACTTCTCGTCAAGTTGTGGATCGGCATCCCTCACTTGTTTGGAAAAGTTCCATGGAAGAATACGGCGAAGAACGGAGCCTGAGTTATCTTTCCAATTGGGAACTTCATTCCCACCCAGAACACCTGGAACAGTCCACTCGATGGAGACCGCAGTTTTGTTTTTGACGGCAACAGAGACATCCTCCCCTGAAACCATAGACTGGAACTCCGCCTGTTCGAGAGCGAGGTCTCCCTTCACTTCTGGTGCGATGAACATGAAGGAATCCTTGATCGCCGAGAGACCGAACTTCTTCTCGATGTTGTTTGAAAGGGTGCCAACGTCTTCGTTTTCATAAAACTTCTTGAAAACTTTGGTAATGAGGGTAGACTTCCCGGACCGAGCGATCCCCTTAAAAAATGGAATGATCTGCCACCCATCTAACTCCCCAATATCAAAACACAAACGCCCACCCATCACATACGCCCAGTTACACACCTCATCTTCGAACTGCTGGTACTTGAGGATTGAATCGAACCAGGGGGTTGGAATATCTTGCCATCTCTCTACGTGTGAGAAGTCATCAAACTGTTGATCAAAATACTTACACGCGATGATTGTTGGGTCAAGGCAACGAAATTCGCGACTGTCATATGGGTAAAAGCAGCAATCATAGACGCCACGATCTGGAATCCACTCCTTACCTACAAACACACCATTTTTGAAACTCCAAACATGACGACGCTTGGTAATCTCCGGAAACTGAGCGTCGTGGCACTTGCTTAAATTATCAATGACATCGCGAAACACACTACCTCTGCTTGTAAAGTGTTTCCATGTAATGAAGTCATCGTCCTTCTGTGCCAGTGAATAAATAAACTGTTCAATACTAAACTTTGGTTGCCACGCACGCGTACGATGTCCCTCAACGGTTCTAATTTCTTCGCAGCACTGTCCCTTGTATCGGCGATACCCAGACTTGTATGTCTGATCAAGCGAGTACAAAAGACATTTTTGAAATGGGGTTGAGTTCTCAATTTCATCTTCGTCCATAGTAGAAGGATCGCCTGAATTGCTGAACTGTGGTTGTGCGGTAGGATTGTCTACCCTCTCAAACGATGTGTAGTGGCGACGGATATTGTCGTAACCATCACTCAGTTGTTTTAACACATTGTTAATTCGCCGCACGATAGTCATACCATCATCGTTGGGTTCGAGTTTGTGAATCTTTAAGTCTCGCGAATGGTTTTTAACATTAATTAGGAAGGTTCTCTGTCGGTCGCGGTTACCTTTAATGGCGAGAATGTCAATTTGAGCTGGGATTGGGTTTCCAGACTCGTCGAAATATTCGGGGTGGATAAATTGCCTATATCCCAACTCTCTGGCATTTCGAAAGTCGTTCGTCTTGAGAGACCACGCCTGTTCAAATCTATCGACAACATCGAGAACCTGTTCTTCTTTCATTGATTGGATATGCTGCTTCTGAAGTTCAACGAGAGCTTCGTACTTATTAGGTTCCTTATCAATGAAATGGGTGTGCTCCATTTCTATTTATTGAGATACGATTTTTGTTTCTAAGCTGATTTTGAGGACTGTATTTTGGCAAGCATCTTTATGAGAATCTTATTTTGGGTTTCTAATTGGTAACAAAGATTTACCAGGGCAGAGCAAATAGTATCCCCGTCTGGGGTCGCGAGAAGGGATGTCATGAGACCCGCGATATCCATACCTTCATCTTCATCTTCTTGGAAGAAATCTTCATCTTCACCCTCGGACATGAGCATTTCTTCTTCGTCGGATACAATCTCACCTTCTTCTATTTCATCAGCTGATTCTTCATCCTCAGGACGAGACGACATTTAAACTAGACTGAGAAAAATTGATTTTGAAATTTTCGCACCAGTGCGATTTCAGCCAGAAAAAAAATCTTGCTATATAGTACAAAAACTCTCACAATGGCCGGTGGTCTCATGCAACTTGTCGCTTACGGCGCCCAAGACGTCTACTTGACTGGTAACCCAAAGGTTACCTTCTTCCAAGCTGTCTACAAGCGTCACACTAACTTCGCGATGGAAAACATCGAACAAACTGTTAACGGTACCGCCGCCGACTCAGGCCGCGTGTCCGTCACCATTGCCCGCAATGGTGATTTGGTCGGCGACATGTACGTCGAACTCCAATCTGCTGCGGCGAACACCAGCACCGCGGATGGTGATGATGCTTGCTGGGTCGCCGAGCGTGCGATCGCGTCCGCTGAATTGTCCATCGGTGGCCAACGCGTTGACAAGCACTACCAACGCTGGTGGCGTTTGTACTCCGAGCTTTACTTGGATGAAGCCAAGAAGGCTAACTGGGCGAAGATGACCACTGCCAAGACCGGTAACACCGTGTACTTGCCTTTGATCTTCTTCTTCAACCGCAATCCAGGTCTTTATTTGCCATTGATTGCGCTCCAATACCACGAAGTCCGCATCGACTTCGATTTGACCAGCACCTTCTCCACCTACTTGAGCACCTCCGTGTTCAAGGTCTACGCGAACTACGTGTACTTGGACACCGAAGAGCGTCGCCGATTCGCGCAAAAGGGTCACGAGTACCTCATCGAGCAAGTGCAACACACTGGCTCCGACACCGTCACTGCGGGCTCCACCTCCAACAAGCGCCTCAGCTACAACCACCCAGTCAAGGAATTGGTGTGGTGCTTCAATGACCCAGCGGCGGCGAACGTTGCCACCTCCTTGTGGAACTTCACCTCCGAACCAGCGGCGGCTGACATTGTCCTTGAGTGCGATGCCCGCGCGGGTACCGCCTCCAACTGCTACGTGCCAATCGGCCAAGCGGGTGGTGTCCCACTCTACAACGCCGATGCGTCCACTTCCGACTTCGACGAAGAGCGCGTTGGTCCAATGACTGATTTCAAGTTGGTCCTCAACGGTCAAGACCGATTCAAGGCCCAAAAGGGTAAGTACTTCAACCAAGTGCAATCATACAACCACCACAGTGGTAACCCATACGCGGGTGTGTACTCGTACTCCTTCGCGCTCAAGCCAGAAGAACATCAACCAACCGGGACCTGTAATTTCAGTCGTATTGACAATGCTCAAGTCGCGGTCACTCTCCCAGCGGCGGTTGCCTCCACCACCATGCACATGTTCGCGGTCAACTACAACGTCCTCCGCATCCAATCTGGTATGGGTGGTCTCGCGTTCTCCAACTAAGTTGGTATTTTGATCTCGTCTCGTTTCGCGTAATAAAAAAATTAAGTTTAAAAAATGTTTAGAACACAATTTTTAAATCTAATATTATAGTAAAAATGGCTGAGAAGCAAACCAAGCAACAACAAATGGGAGTCTGGATTCCAGTGTCAATCCTCGCTTTGGGTGTGATCGCGACCGTTTTCGCGATGTCCCGCAATGGTCGTAATGGATATTTCAAACTTAAATAAATGACACATGTAATAACAAATGCAGGACATTTACACAGATGGTAGTTGCCTCGGCAACCCTGGTCCAGGTGGGTGGGGTGTTGTTGGCCCAGGATTGAGAATCTCTGGGGGACAAGACAACACTACAAACAACGCTATGGAAATGACTGCAGTCGTTAAGGCGCTTCAACAGTGTCTCGCACGCGACATTCTTGAGATAAGACTGTTTACTGACAGCACATATGTCAAGAATGGTATAACTTCATGGATTAAAAATTGGAAAAGGAATGGGTGGCGTACAGCTGCGGGTACACCCGTTAAGAATAAAGAACTGTGGATTGAAATTGATACACTCTCTCAGAAAATGAAGTCTGTAGAGTGGCGTTGGGTCAAAGCACACAACGGAGACCCACAGAATGAACTGGTAGACTCTCTCGCGTATCAGGAGGCGACAGAGATTAAAAATGCCCGCGTAAAATAATGGAAGCACACGGGGAGACTCACCCATGGTGTGAGAAGCAGGAGAGGCTTCTTAAATCGTGGGCAGAGAGAGCTGCAGGATATCGTTGGCTTCATAACCACGCTCGACTCCATTTTAAAAAGCAGAACGACTACTTGTCATACCCCAGTATAGTCATTGCGAGCATTACGGGAGTTGGTGGTTTCGCTGTACTTAATCCAAGTGGAAATGAGAGTATTTCATCCGAGACAAGGGCTAAAATCATGATCGTTCAATACATGTTTGCATTCCTCAATGTACTTGGTGGAATTCTTACGAGTATAGGTAAGTTTAGTCAAAGTCTCAGTCTTTCGGAATTACACTCATCTATGTGTGTTCAATATTCAAAGTATTATAGGAATATTGATATGGAACTTTCACTAGACCCACAAGATAGAACATGTGTTATTAAGTTTGTCAAGAAGTGTCGTGAGGAATATGATAGGCTTCTCGATGAGGCCCCCGACATCCCCGCGATATCTATAGAAGCCTTTAATTTAGAGTTCCCTGAACGCACAAATAAACCAGATGTGTGTAATGGACTCAGTATCATTGTGAGTGATGAAACGTCGTCGCAACTCGGTTCTAATCGCGCCGTTACCAGGTGGTTGGGTGCGTTCAAGGCTGTCACACGTAAAAGTAAGGATGGAACTAGTATAGATGATTTAGCCAGAATGGAGAGTGCATGATTTATCTGCGACAAAAGCATAGAAAGTTGTAAATAGAACTAATGTGGGTAACAAAACTTTTTGCCTCTGTGGGAACAGGGCCAGACCCAAAATGAGTAGACACAATATATACATGTACAAAAATTGTGTGTATTCAACTATAGCTCTTGTGTAACGATCAAACCCTGGAGAACCTGGGTACGACACAAAGATGGCATCCGTATCATGTTTCTTATCCAAAGGTCCAAAGTTTTTAAAGATTTTCTCTTCTTCATCAACCTTTACAAATTCAGATTTTTGACAAACTGTGTTTATATTTGTTTGATCATCTTCACACTTTTCAGCTAATGCTTCATCTATGACACTCTTGAGTTCTTTAGCGTAACCCATGTAAAGACCCGAGTTGGCGGTAGATTTTTCACCACACTTTCCAAAAATCAGGTGTGTAAGAGGTTTACCGGGGACTTCTGGATCCTTTGACACAAGAACACCACAATCACATTCCTTGAAAAGTTCAACAACTTCATGTGGATTTTTATTGATCTTTGTGTCAAATCCATCAAGGAAAATAACAATGTCATCATCATTCTTAGTTTCAAGATGTTTTGACATTGCCTTGTACTTATCACTGAACCCATTCCACTTGGTTCCCCAACCCAAAACTTTGACTGGAACGCCAAACTCATTATTGACAAGCTCTTCAAACATACCCTGAGACTTGTTGGCGTATGTCACAATCTCGGCGGACATATATTATTATCTCAGAAATAATTATGAAGACAGTTATTATTGTAATCTTACTTTTTCTCTTATATATCTACCTGACGGTTGATAACAACATTAAGTTTGTCAAGTACGGGGGTGCTGATACAGGCTACAAACTTCTTGATGTTTTCAATGAAACAGAAGTCAACTACATTTTGGGTCTTGTAAACTCTAAGAAGTACCTGGACGCACAAAGGTTCATCCAAAATCACAGCGGTTTCCTTACACAAATGAAATATGTGTTGAACGAAGATTATGTTTTTATGGATTATATTTTCACAATAGAAAAGTCAAGTATTTCAACTTGTCATCGCGATGAAAACGGAAGTGTATTTACACCCAAAAATAAACATCCGTCCTATACAATTATATTCTATCTTGAACCGATGGAAGCTTGTCTTGATATTATTCCTGGAACTCACAAGGAAAGGAATGTCATCTACCTGTCAAGATCTCTAGAAAGTATTCCATGTAGTCCTGGACAAGCCATTTTATTTGATGCCGATCTCATTCATTCGGGGTCAATAAATACAAAAAACGACAATAAGCGAGTTCAAATGAAAATAATGCACAAAGATGATTTAGATAATTTGAAAGAGTTTCACGGTTATTACAGAGTTGGTGATGCAACCAAAGAAACTTCTATGAAAAACACTCTCTTTTACCGTAGACTTTCATGTATGTTCACAGGTATAGCAGATTTTACAAAGAATGGAAATGCAGTCCACCCAGTTTTAAACAAGTTGTATAAAAAGTTAGTCTATGGAGACGAAGATAATTATAAACTTAAAAATGTGGAGCGATAACTAATAAAAGATGAACATTGGTATTCTCACCGCCGGTGGTGTTTGTCCAGGTGTCAACACTCTCATTCGCTCAATCACTCTCCGCGAGAGAAATCAAGGTAATAAAGTCCGTGGTTTCTGTGATGGATTTAGAGGTCTCAATCAAAATACCAAGGAGTACTTTAATCAAGAACATATTGATGATGGACCAGGTTCGCTGTTAAAAACATCATACGACTATGTTGACATTGACCGTGCCGTAAAGAACCTTGGTGATTACGACCGTCTCTATTGTATTTGTGGCAATGAATCCATGAAGTCTGCGAGAGATTTAGCCCTAGATGATCGGGTGGATACCAATATTATTGGTATCGCTAAAACAATCTTCAATGATATGCCAGGTTTAGAATCTATTGGTTTCCAAACAGCTGTTCAAGAGCTTGCGAGGTACATTGATTCTGCGTACATTGAAGCGTCTTCAACAAACTCCATCGTCTTCCTAGAAGTACCTGGAAGACACAACAGTGGATTGACAACACACGCGGGTCTCGCGAGGAATTCAAAGATAACGAATGTCATCACACCAAGTACACGCGGTGATTATCGGACTTCTATTGAATACAGCTACGGAAATCGTGGGTACGCTGTTGTTGTTATTTCTGAAATGTGTGAATATGACTACTTAATCACCAGTCTTTCTGTAAAAGCTAAAGTGATTACTCCAGGTTACCTCATTGGTGCGGTTGATCCGTGTACATACGATAGTATTCTCGCAGAACGCATGGTCAGGGAAGCGTTTAATCACGCACAAGAACACAGAGACTTCATCAAGGGTGCGACAAGTATCATGCCATTCAAGGATTATCTCCGTATAGTGTAGGTTGAATGTTTCGGGAACTTTACAAACAATCAAAGTTTGTGGGTGCCCAGGTTTCACCACCGAATCAGGTCACTGTGATAATGGAGGATGGCATTGAGTATTACACATCTAATGTTACATTTAGATCTATGGCTACAATTGACAAGCAATCAAAGCAGGTTAAAGGTACACCACGCGGTAAAGAAAAGATAACCCAACTCTTTGTGGTTCCAACGACGAGGCAGAAAGGTCGTTTTACAGTTACAGAGTATAAACTGTGAGCTCCTATAGCTCAGTTGGTTAGAGCGTGGTGCTTATACGAGAGTATATTTAGGCGGGGTCCCACCCGTAAAGGCACGCCAAAGTCACGGGTTCGAGACCCGTTAGGAGCAATTTACCTTTTAGATGTGCGTCACATATGTAAAAGTTAAACATTACTTTATGATATAATGACTATTGTACCAGGGTTCAGTTACACAAATGCCGCCCACTTTGCAAAACTATCAGAACTCGCATACGAGAAATCTGAAACTGTATTCAAGAAAACTATAAAGACACATGGCTATAAAAATATTATATACTTTGACAAGTCTGGCGCACAGTGTTATGGTTTGGAACATAATGATTATGTAGTTCTCAGTTTTAGAGGAACTGAACCTACAACCGCCAATGATGTAAAAGCTGATTTAAATATTATTCATGGCAAGGATGAAAATGGTATAACGATTGGAAGTGTTCATTGTGGCTTCAGAAATGAAGTTGACACACTGTGGCCAGATATAACCACATGGTTAAAGGACAAAAAAGACAAGCAAATCTACACATGTGGTCACTCACTGGGTGGAGCTATGAGTGGTATTGCTGCCAGTCGTTTAGATGGTGCAATTTGTTACAACTATGGGTGTCCAAGAATTGGTACAAACAAGTGGAGAAAAGCATTTGATAAGGAGCATAAAATGTATAGGTTTGTAAATGATCGTGATATCGTTCCACGAATTCCACCAAGAATGATGCGTTACAAACATGCGGGTGAGTTACATTTTATAGATAAAAATGGTGAAATTAAAAGAAATCCAAGTCCATTCCGACAACTCGCAATTGGTTTGTGCAACATGTGTAGAAATCCATTAAGAATTGCCGAGGGTATTCCAGACCACAACATGGGAGACTATCACCGATTTATTGATAATTGGTCAAATAAGAAATAATTGTATATTATAATGAGGTATGGTTCTCTAGCGCGCAAGATGTTCAAGGTGCGCTGGGGTCTTCATGGAAAGGGTCTTGTTGAGGATCATCACATTATTCCTAAACAGTTCAAGAAACATCCCATAGTTGTGAAATCGGGGTACGATATAAACGCGAGTGCGAACCTCATAATGTTACCAACACGCCTTGGTAAGTTTGTACTCCGTGTGAGGGATGACCGTATTATTCATTCGGGAAAACACACGGGCTACAACAATTATGTTGAGAAGATGTTAGATTCAATGAAATCTGTAGATCAATTTACAGAATTTACAGATTTCTTGAAAAGGGCGTGTCGTCACAGACCTCAAGATATTCCATGGGTTTAGTATCCCCACTTTACATCATCTGGAGTAGCCGATGGATTTTGGCGCGAAAAGTATCGTGGACGACCATGTTCGCTGTGACCAATTGTACTATTGTGGGTACGATCAATTTTCATATACTTTCTCGTGTCTTTATAGTATATACGAGCACCCGCCGATATTAAATCCTCATGTTTCATATCAATGTGATTATCCATGGGTAAAAAGTGATGTGTATACTTCTTCATATTTTGAACATTTATCAAATAACACTTTGTACTTGAAATCCACTTTACCTTTTCAAGTTTTCCATCTATCTTATCTGGGAGTCTTGAGAGACAATGAAAGAAACACATTTCAAATTCATCACCTCTCTCGTCAATAACTTTTTGAATCTCATCGTAGAGTTTATTTGATTTTACAATTACATTATCTTCAAAGATGACCGCGTAACGAAGACCTTGGTCAAAACATCTCTTATAAAAATCCATATGTCCCATGAAACATCCAATCGCTCCCATGTTAAAATATGTAATATCAGGTCTTTTAACATCTGGATTGTAATGCATTTCTACAGCCTTTTCAAAGTATTCCGCGTCAATTTGATGTTCAAACTTCCGCGCATTTTTTATGTTTCTCGTATCTGTACCATAGATAACTTCAACTGGAACTTCGGGGTTGTGATATTTCATAAACCTCCTGCGTCTCAAATCTTCCTTGGGGAGGGTGAGTAAAAAACATTTGTAGTCGTACCCTTCCCTCGTCTGACGGCGATAGGTGGCAAGAAGTGTGGCGACTAATAAAAGGATAAAGATGACCCAAATCATACCTACTTAAACATTAGAAAATAATATAGGGTAAGGATGAATCTCATAGATATTTCTGGACTCGTGAGTTCCATTTTAATATGTCTCATGTTTGTGCCAGAAGTAGCCCATGTTTACAAGCACAAGGATGCGAAAGCCATTAGCTACCCATTTCTACATCTAAATTTACTGGCGAGTATACTAGCTCTAATTTACTCTGTACATTACAATGTCATTCCCATGACCATTACAAATGTTTCAGCCGGAATTTTTTCATTAACACTTTTCCACTTTAAATATGTAAACGAGCTTAAAGGGGAGAATCAAACTATTGATGAAGTGGGGGTGTGAATCTCTCTTCAACCAAAGCTTTTATGGTGTAGTGGTAACACTGCGGACTTTGACTTTAACGAAGACGATCCGCCACCCTAGGTTCGAATCCTAGTAGAAGCTTAAACCAGTGTTAGCTCAGTTGGAAGAGCAGTGGATTGTAGTAGTATGATATAGATCTCCACGGGTCGGGTGTTCGAATCATCCACACTGGAATATTCCCTTGTAACTCAGTTGGTTAGAGTGTTCGACTGTTAATCGAGAAGCCACCGGTTCGAATCCGGTCAAGGGAGATCAAGCACCTGTAGCATAGTGGTTAATGCGCCTCTTTAGTAAGGAGGAGACCGCGTGTTCGAATCACGCCAGGTGCATTTCTAATATTTTTTATAACTTCTATTCCAAGTTGTAAAAAATATTTATTTCATTAGCCACGTAGTTATTGTGTATCTCACTGTATTATTTAATAGATCATCTGTATAATGTGGATGTGTCCAATACGGGGGAAATGCAATAGCTTGCCCCCTTTTAAGTTTCATGGTATTTTTTTGTTCAGGGAAATGGAGTTCACCACCTTCATAGTCATCGTTTAAACCAATTATTACAGTTAATTCTCTCATGTCATTTGGAGTTAAAAATCCACGCTCATCCATGAGTTCTCTTCTGAAAATCCCATCTATGTGTATTTTTGTTGCACCATGTATTTTTCTAAGTTGGAATGGAGTGAACGCGGATACACTAATTGGAAAGGTATCCATTAATTTGTGTGTTATTTTAGCAACCACTTCATATATCTTTTCATTAATTATATCGGCTCCGTTTTCAGATCCCATGGTACATGGAAAACAACATTTACCCCGGACATTTGACCCATTATCTCGAGTTTCTTTAATATTTGCTGATGTATTTATAAACGTGATTATTTCGTCACATAAAGTATTTGATACAACATTGTCAAGTACACAAATGTGAGTATTTGGTTGAGTTTCGTCCATCTGTAATTATGTTTATTTGTCTTTAAACCTTCCTCATATATTGGAATATATGCTCAACCACGATTGATGCACCTAGGACCGTGAGAACCGCATTATCGTACTTGAAGCCATATCCTACAAGTATAAACCCCCAAAGAAACGCCAAGTAATCCGTCATTGGCGCTGCCATGTAGCTACAGTTTGATTCAGTTGGAAGGGATGCCTCCATCATCTGATAATATGCATGCCCCAGAATCACTGAGAGAAGGATCGCATATACGTGCTTCTGCATATACATTATCTTGGATATTAATTGGTGGTGCCTCGAGTATTTCAACATCTAATCTATTTTCCTGTTGTGTGGGTCTTACTTGAACAATGCGACACTCTCTGGCACTTAACATATTCTGTGGTACAATGACAATGGGTCTGCATAAAAGAAGGTACATCTAATATCTCGTCTCATTTAAATGGAGCTCAAAGAACTCAAAGATCATTGGGAAACCCTTAGAGAAGAATTAGATGTCCTCCCCAATACATTCATTTCTGAAAAGCCCAGACCAACGGGGCATTGGGAGGGTTCAGAAGTTCTAAAAGAGATCGTAGCTCAATATACATCTGGAAAGTGCGGTTGGCTCAAAGGTGGACAAACACATGTCCAAGACGGTTGGATAAGCTGGCCTCTTGTTTGGGAAGGTAAGCCAGTTCTTGGAAATTGTCTAAAATGTCCAAAAACACACGAGTTACTTTCTCAAATCAAGGGAATACATATAGCTGGTTTTGCCCTTATGAAACCGGGTGTACAATTAAAAGAACACACAGATCGCGTTGGTCCAAGTTACAGATTTACTTATCACCTCGGTCTCAAGTGTCCAGAAGATTGTTATTTACATCACTACACATTGGGAGATCTCAAAGAGGAAGATGGGAAACATATTGTAATGAATGCGAGATTTCCCCACTGGGCTGAAAACAAATCAGAAGAAGATCGTGTCATTCTCTATATTGAATATTACAATTCAACAACACCCCGTTGATTACTTCCCCATCCCCTCATACTAATTTCACTCACCTCACACCATG
>Ga0228638_1000429_pt1 | contig 18477 bp, 10 predicted proteins | sample 48DmetaG_FD_182704 | JGI IMG/M metagenome (GOLD analysis project Ga0228638, IMG submission 182704) | Seawater microbial communities from Monterey Bay, California, United States - 48D | ecosystem: Environmental > Aquatic > Marine > Coastal | place: USA: California | collected 2016-10-31 | reverse complement strand
GCGTCGCGACGCGCGTCGCGGTTCCGCGCGTCCGTCGCCGCGCGTCCGTCGATGGGCGCGCGTCGACGCGTTCTGGCGCGACGGGCGCGCCCAACCGTCGTCGTCGCACTCGGACGCGCGCGCGACGCGCCGACGACTCGACCGTCGACGACGATGCGCGCGCGCTGACGACTCGACCCGCGCGACCGCGACCGCGACGACGCGCGACGACGCGCGACGCGCGACGCGCGACGACGACGCGAATGGATGCGACGACGACGACGACGCGAATGGACGCGTTCGCCGCGGCGCTGGGCGCGCTCGACGCCGTCAGGGCGGGATACGCGACGGGCGCGCGTCCGCGATGCCTCACCGCGATCGTGGACGCGTACGACGACGTGGCGGTGGAGGGGGCGATGCGGACGCTGAGCGGACGAGACGACGCGGCGGCGGTGGCGGCGCTGGCGAGACGACGCGCGAGGTGCGACGAGGGCGCGGCGAACGCGAGGGCGAGCGATCGGGACGATGGAGACGATGGGAAAGACGCGAAAGACGCTGGATTCGCGCCGACGCTGGATGTGGGGCGACAGGGCGTGGATGAGGAAAGCGGGTGGGGCGCGATGCACCACGCGGCGCATTACGGCGCGTTGGCGTGCTGTCAAACGCTGTCAAAGACGTGTCGAAACGCGGATTGGGAGCGACCGCGCGATCGACGAGGACGGGGGGCGATAGATTTGATCAGTGAAAAGTTGACGAGGGATCGGGCGAGGAAACGCGCGATCGGGGGTGGGGGAGACGAAGCGGCGCGAACGACGTTTGTGCGTTCGTTTGGAAGCGGGGCGAATTATTGCTTGGGGACCGGGAGCACGGAGACCGAGCGCAAGCCCGCGCGCGTGGAGGGGGCGCTGATGAAGGCGAACGTGTCGCGGGTGAGCACGTCCAAGTTTCACGCGCTCGCCGTGGATGAGAGCGGGAGCGTGTACGCGTGGGGGTGCGCTCGAGACGGAGTTTTGGGATTCGGACGCGAACGCGGAGACGAGGCGGTGGTATTTCCGACGCTCGTGCGTAGCTTTGGATGCGACGTGCGCGTCGTGCGCGTTTCCGCGGGTCTCGCGCACAGCGCGGTGACGACGGATGCGTTCGAGACGTTTACGTGGGGAAACGGAGCGCTCGGGCGATTGGGATACTCCGTCGCCGTCGACGATTCGGCGTCCGACGACGAACGCGAACGCGAGCGGAGGTGCACACAATTCACGCCGCGTAAGGTGCCGAACATGGCTGGCGCGCGCGCCGTCGACGTGTCGTGCGGCGACACCTTCACGGCTGTGCTCGACGCCGACGGCGCGGTGTGGACGATGGGTTCGAACGCTCGAGGGGCGCTGGGATACTACCTCGGCGGCGGCGGCGACTCGCGAGACGGGCCGCACTCGAGCGTCGCCAAGCAGGTGGAATATTTAAAACACCGTGACGTCGTCGTGACCGGTGTGTCGAGCGCAAAACAACACGTCGTCGCGTGCTCGTCCGCCGGCGACGTGTACTCGTGGGGCAACGGATCCGTCTCTGTTCGTCGAGTTGTCATCCCGAAAGCGTCAGCCGACGGCACGCGATGGCACGAGCTCGATCAAAAGATTATCAAGGTTTCTGCGGGTGCCGCGCAAAGCGCGGCGCTCACCGCCGACGGTTGGGTGTACGTCTGGGACAGCGCGTCTGAACGCGTCGAAGCGCGGTTGCTCGCTGACGGCGACGGACCGGGTGGACGCGCCGTCGACGTGTCGTGCGGAGCGACGTCTTCCGCCATCGTCACCGACACTGGTGATGTGTACACGTGGGAGTCGACTGAGCTCGAAGTCGTCGACACGGCGTCGAAGAACGTGCTCTCGTCGGCGTCGCCAAAATCTTTCGCGAGTTCCGGTGAATTTGCGGCGAAGCGACGATGCGGGGCACTTCGTCGTGTCAGCGGATTGAAGGGTGTCGCGAGCGCGTGCGTAGGAGACGCGCATGTGTTGGTGCTGCAAGCGATTTCGCGTCCGCAATTTTCTCTGGGGCGGTTGGATCCGCGGCGAAAGAAGGCGTCTGTAGAATCCGAGCTCGATCGCTTGATTCGCGACATCGGTTCCGTCGTCGTGTCCCCGCCTCGACCTCGCGACGAAGAAGACGTAGAAGAAAGCGAGGAAGAAGAGGACTTTGAAGACGATGAAAGCGAGTTCCCGTCTTTGAACGTGTTGGCGCAACACGCCGTGGCGAAATTCATCGAACCGAGAAACGTGTTGAATGTTGTGCAGCTCGCCGATCAAATTAACGCCGTGGCGCTGAAGCGGTTCGCCATCGAGTACGCGGTGAAGAACCTCGACGTCGTTTTGTTGGAAACACCGAAGGCGAGTTTCGATTCGCTCGAGGAGGAGACTTTGGAGGACATCACCCAGGTACTGCGTTCGGGCGATGTCGTCGGCGGGTGGACGGAAGCCGCCACGGCGACGCGAAGCGTGGGTCGTGAGCCGGACGATGAAATCGAGCGTGCGGCAAAATTAGCGCCTCGTGCGAGAGCTCAACCCAAAGTGCACGAAGAAAAGGTTGACGTCGGCAAACCGCCGCTCGCGTCGCAAGTCGTCGCGAAGGCCGCACCTCGAACGCCGCCGTCGTCTTCTTCCCGCGTCAAGGGTTCATTGAGTATGTTTCTTTCGGGTGAATTGGATAAAGACACTTCGACGCCGAGCGCACCATCGAGCAACGTCGCGTTATCTTTGCGAGACATCCAATCACAGCAAGAGCGAGCGGCGAGTCGGTCGAAATCGCTCGAGCCGAGCGGGGCGGCGCCGGCGCCGATGTTCTCGCCGTCGCCCTCAAGCCCGGGTGCGTTCTCTCTCGGTGATCTCTTGAGACGCACCGCGGCGTCGTCATCGTCAAAGAAACCAGCCTGGCGACCTCCGAAAAGCGCATCACCGACGATGCGTGAGATCATCGCCGCCGAAGCCTCCGCGCAGGCGGCGGCGTTCGCCACGACGACGGGTTTTGACGTCGCCCGCGCTTCGCCCACCGACCGCTCGTCGTGGTACGTCGCCGAACCTAGCGACCGTAAAAAGTCACTGCGTGAAATCCTCGACGAAGAGCGCCAGCGCTCCGCCGAAGAGGCTGAACTCGCCCTCGCGCTCGAAGCCATCGCTCGGCTCGAGCGCGGCGCCGGCGACAAGAAATCCGCCCCCAGGCGTCGCCGAGGCGGCGCGCGCGGCAAAGGCAAGGCTGTCGAGCCCACGAAAGCGAACGCGCGCAGAAAAAACACTAGCCCAACGTAGTCCAGCCGTAGCGAGCTTAGAAGTTTAGAAATTCCACTTCGCGCCGGGTCGCGGCGCGAGCCCCGGACCTATTGAAAACCCTCGAGGTCAGCCATTGTGTCACACGCCGCCTCGCTCGCCGAGCCCGCCGTCCCGCCCCCCCCGAACGCGCGAAGCGTCTTCTATCGTCTCTTCCTCACCCACCGCGCGCGATGCACGCCTGCGCCGTCGCGCGCACCGCCGCCACGACCGTCTCGGCGAAGACGCTCAAGACGAACGCGCCGCGTCGCGCGGTCGTCAAGCCCGCGCGACGCTCGAACGTCGTCTCGCGCGGCGTCGGACCTTCGGGTGACGTGAAAAAAGTCGTCCTGGCGTACTCCGGTGGCCTGGACACGTCCATCATCCTGAAGTGGTTGCAAGACACGTACGGGTGCGAAGTCGTGACGTTTACGGCGGACCTGGGGCAGGGAGAAGAACTCGAACCGGCGCGCGCGAAAGCGGCGCAATTCGGTGTCAAGGAAATATTCGTGGATGATTTGCGAGAGGAGTTCGTGCGGGACTACGTGTTCCCGATGTTTCGAGCGAACGCGTTGTACGAAGGGACGTATCTGCTGGGGACGTCCATCGCGCGACCGCTCATCGCGAAGAGACAGATTGAAATTGCGAAGCAAGTTGGCGCCGATGCGGTGTGCCACGGGGCGACTGGGAAAGGGAACGATCAAGTTCGATTCGAGCTCGGATATTACGGCTTGAAGCCGGACGTCAAGGTGATCGCGCCGTGGAGAGAATGGGATTTGAACTCGCGAACCAAGTTGTTGGCGTACGCCGACGAGGCGGGGATCCCGGTGGCGCAATCGAAGCGTCAAGACGCTCCGTACTCCACCGATGCCAACTTGTTGCACATTTCTTACGAAGGCAACGCTTTGGAGGATCCGTGGGTTGAATACTCGGAAGATATGTTCACGCGATCGGTGAGCCCGGAGAACGCCCCGGATAAGCCGACGTACATTGAAGTCGAGTTCGAAAAGGGTGACCCGGTGGCCATCGATGGCGTGAAATACTCCCCGGCCGATATGCTCGCCAAGCTCAACCAGCTCGGTGGCGACAACGGCATTGGGCGCTTGGATATTGTTGAATCTCGCTTTGTCGGCATGAAGTCGCGAGGCGTGTACGAGACGCCCGGTGGGACGATTTTGCTCGCCGTCCGCCGCGCGCTCGAAACCATCTGCCTCGATCGCGGTGAGATGCACTACAAGGATCAAATGATGCCGCAATACGCTGAACTCGTCTACAACGGTTTCTGGTTCTCCCCGGAACGCGAAATGATGCAAGCCGCCATCGACACGTGCTCCGAAAGCGTCACCGGTACGGTGCGCGCCAAACTCTACAAGGGCAACGTCATCGTCGTCGGTCGCAAGGCTGCCAACACTCTCTACGACGATCGTCTCTCCACGTTCGAAGAAGACGGTGGTGCGTACGACCAAAAGGACGCTGCTGGTTTTATCAAGCTTCAAGCGCTTCGCTTGCGCACCCTCAAGGTTGCTCGGGAAAAGAAGTAAACGCATTCGTCATGTAATCAATTTATTGTCGGTGGACATCGTTTGCCTAAGTCGAGTCTCTATTATTATATTATCTAATCGCTACGATGTGCTAAACGTGACGAGATCTACGGCGCGCGGCGCCTGTCACTTTCGACGCGCGAGAACGCGGCAGCCTCAAACATTTTGATGACGTCGGATGGAATCTTCATTCCGTCCGGTGGTGGTGGAAGGAGCATCGGATCGTCGCAACACGCCGCGTACGCGCGCGCATACGCCGGTACTAAGTCCTCAGGCCACTTGAAATCTCGAAGACGTGACTCGATTGTTTCCGCGAGCGACGTATGAAATGCCATTTCTTTGTCAGACGCGGCGACGACGGCGGCTTTCTCTCGTGCGCGCACCAATCGACGCGCGCGCGCGTACGTGGCGTCGTAGTACAAACGCGCGTGCACCTTCTCTTTCGCACAATCTGATTCTTCGACGACAGGCCTCTCCGCAGGTTCTTCACTCGCAACATACACGCGCATGCGAAGATCAATTGCGCACACGGGTTGTTTTTCCTCAACCAAGGCGAGCCAAAACGAACGCTTCGCCCCTCCGTCGCGCTCCGTGAGTAATCTATGAACGGAAATCTTGGCACATCCCATGAAGAGCGACTTACCTTGGCGATTCAAGTGGTAGACACGTATCGCGACCACATCCGCGGCGGACGATTTGCGTTCCGTCGCGACGGTGAATTTCATCGCGTGATTCCACACAGGATCCTTCGTGCCCGCGCGTGGTGCCGTGGCGTGGAGTTGTGTTCCGCACATCACCTCGGCGTACGCGTTACTCGTGCCAAAGACGTCGCCGGCGCTGAGGTCCATCGCACGCGCCGCAATGATTCGCAAGTCAGTGCGCGCGTCGTCTTTGAAGTATGCGATCACGTTCATCTTACCCAGACACTCGAGTTTTGTCGTCAATTGTCGCCATTCTACGTCGCGAATCGCAGCGTGAGTATCCATCGGTCGCGCCGCCTTGATTTCACGCACGCGCACCGCGTATTGACTCAGTAAATCGTCGTCGCCCACCATGTCATGATCCCACAACTCAAACGTCACGTACGATTCTGAGCCACGATCTACGCGCTCAAACTCAAAGGTCTCGTTCCACACCGGGTCGAGCGTTTTCTTCACCGTCTCCGTTCTGAACGAGTCCTTCCCGGCATGATGGCCGAACGCATCGCCGCTCGCGACGGCTAACGCCTTAATTTTGGCCGTCGACTCGTTGACGCGATGTAACTTGACAACGACGTACGGGTCAGACAGCCCCGATAAATCGGATCCCTTGATCCCGTGCGCGCTCACCACCTTCACTCGCAACATCCCATCGATTTCGTGGTCAAAGTAACACTGAAATTTTAGTCGCCCTAGTTTCTCCGGCACGCGAAGCTCGTGATTCAACTCGATCCACCGCGCCGGTTCGCCCGCCTCGATCGTCGGCACGCGCCTCGCCAAAATCTCACACGTTCCCAGCGCGTATCGCATCTTTACGTCGTTCGTCTCCCCTTCTTTCGCGCCGCTTCCCCGAAACACGCTCGCTCGCACGACGTCGTTTAAAGAAACATCCGTCACGTACACCTCAAACGTCGTCTTCACCGCCGCCTCACGCTGCGCATCCCGAACGACGCCGCGACTCTTTTGTCGCTGTCGCTCCATCGCGTACCGCACCGGCGCCTCTTCGTACGACGTCGCGAATCCGTGCGAGCTCGCGTTCGCCTTCTCGCTCGGCTCGACGTTCACCTGCGAGTGACGCTCGCGCGCGCGCTCGGTCAGCGATACGAACGACGGCGACGCGACGACGACGCGACCGCGCGATGCGAGCGCGCGAGATTCCACGACGCGTCGCGACGCACCGTCGCGTGCACGCGGTGGACGTCGCGCGGTAGACCGCGCGCACCGTCGATTTCGACAACCAACTTTAACGGTTTCGGACGGTCGCGCGCCGCTCTCGCCTTGGCGCGCGCGCGGCTCTCGTCGACGCCGCGCGCGATGACGCGTCCGACGGCGTCGTACTGGATCTCGCGCGACGGCGCCGACGACGGCGCGGCGTCGACGTCGGACATCGCGCGCGGCGACGCGAGGCGACGTGTGCGGCGACGCTCGACGCGCGAGAAACGCTCGACGCGCGAGAAACGCGTCGCGGAGAAAAGGAACCTGGGGAATGAATCGACTACGCGAACGGCGCGCCTCGCGCCGCGATCTACGGGCTACGCGACGCGGTGCGCCGCCGCTCTACGCGACTCGCGTCGCGCTGCACGCGAAGGCGCGAAAAGCGTCGCGCGCGTGGCCGCGCGCGGCGTCGGCGAAAAGAAACGCGGGCTCGCGCGAGGCGGCGATGGCGCTCGTGACGTCCACGGGGTGCAGACGCGCGCGTTCCAGCGCGTCGATCAGGACGTCCATCGTCGTCGCTTGACGCACGGCGCTCACGACGAACGCGCACGGCGTTCGAGCGTACCGGTCTCTGATGACTTCTCGGGCTCGAGACGCCTCGAGCGTCTCGAGCGTCGTCGGCGCGCTCTCGTCGTCGGCGCCGCGAGCGCGCAAAAGCGCGCGGAGCGCTCGAACGAGTCCTGGAATGAGGGTCGGGTCGTACGAGCAATCGGCGGCGAGAACAAAGTCCGCGTTCACGGCGCCCAAGACCTCGACGGGCGCGCGCTCCCAATCTAAATCGCGAACCGACACGACGAGCGCTTCGTCCGGCGTCGACCGCTTCGCGACGGGCGCGTCGAGGGCGTCGAACACCACTCGCGTCGCGCCGTCGCCGTCCATATCTACGTTGAGCCGCACGTTGTCGCGCAAGTTTTCCAACGTTTGCGCGTCGCGATCCGTGAGCACCAACGCCGCGGGCGCGCACCGCGCCATCGCGACTCCCGCGACGCCAACACCGCTTCCGAGCTCTACGACCGCGCGTCCGCGCACCAGCGCCTCGCTCGCGAGCCGCGACATCACGAACTCGCTCGCGACGAAACCCGCCGGCCACGCGAAAGCTCCCGTGCTCCCCGCCAACGCGTCGCTCTGCGTCCTCGCTCGAATCGCGTCGACGTCGCGCGTCCCCAACGCCGTTCGCGCGTTCATCTCTCGCGCGTCGATCGCCCGCGACCGCGCGTCGTCCTCGCACCGCGTCGCGCGTTCGTACGCGTACACGCAGTCGCGCCATCCGTCGCGCTCGCGCTCCCACGCCTCGTCGTCTCGCGCGTGCAGCGCCGCGGCCAGCGCGTCGTCCAACGCCAACCCCGCCGCGGCGATCGCCTTGCACGCCGCGCGCGCGACGCGCACGGCGTACGACTTTGAAAATTTACTCGAAATTTCCAGCGCGCGCGCCAATCGCGCTTGCGCGTCCTCGTCGAGCGTCACCGCGCCGTCCGCGCGCGCGCACCGCGCGAACAATGTATCGCAGTCTCTCTGCGCCAGCGCCACGGCGAGCGCGCGCGCGTCGGCGTGCGCCTCGTCGTCATCGCTCATGCGCCGCGGAGTGATGGGCGACACAAACCGTCGCGTCGTCGTCGACGCCGGACGCGCGCGCGCGACGCCGTCCGGCGCGCGACGATGCGCGAGGCGACGCTCGCGTCCGCGCCGCCGCCCGCGCCGCTGCTCATCGCGCGCACGCTCGTCGTCGCGGTGGTTTTGTACTTTATCGCGCAAAAGTTGAACGATCGACGACGACGCGCGCGCGCCGTCGCGACGCCGTCGCGCGCGCCCGTCGATCGCGCGACGACGTACTCGAGAGAAGACGTCGCCAAGCACGCCGCGCGCGACGATCTGTGGGTGATCATCGACGGCAAGGTGTACGATTTGACCGAGTACGTGGACGAACACCCGGGCGGCGCGGACGCCATCGCGCGAAACGCGGGCGGAGACGCGACGACTGGATTCAACGGGCCGCAGCACCCGTCGAGAGTGTTCGACATCGTGGACGATTACTTGATCGGCGCGTTGAAGTGACGCGGCGATCGGGCGACGCGCGGGGTCGTTTCGAGTCGACGCGCGTCGACGCGCGGCGGCGACGGCGCGGCGGCGGCGCGGCGGCGGCGCGACGGCGCGCGCGCGGCGCGGCGACGACGCGCGGTCTCGCGCGTTCGCGCGTCGGCGTTCGCATCCTTAGCATTCGTAGCGTTTTCGTGTCCATCACGGACGACTTTAAAGATCGCGCTCGCGTCGTCGTCGCGTCGTCGTCGTCGTCCCGCTCGCCGCGCTCGGGACGCCTCGTCTGATCGACGTCACGCTCGCCGCCATCGCGTCATTCGCCGACGCGCGTGTGGACGAGCGTCCGACGCGCGCCTCGTCGAACGAACGCGCGAGAACGCGCGCGCTCGACGCGATGCGCGCGATGGTCGCGCGTCCCGCGCGCGCGACGACGACGACGACGACGACGCGACGCGCGCGCGCGGATAAGATGAAAAGCGCGCCGATGACGACGACGACGCGCGCGCACGTCGTCGCGCGCGCGATGCCGGCGCGAGCGCGCGCGGGTGATGGTGCGCGATGCGCGGTGGTCGCGACGCGGGACGCGGGACGCGGTGACGGCGTCAAGGCGCGCGCGGCGTCGAGCGAGGATGAGGGAAAAGACGCGAGCGACGGCGGCGAGTCGGGGGACTCGGAACTCACGCAAGGGATGATCGACGCGATGCAAGCGCGACGGGCGCGTAAGATGGCGAAACAAGAGAGTAAGGGACCGGCGGGATTGGAGGACGTGAACCCGGTGAATCTCGGACGGAAGTCGCGGGCGGCGGTTGAGAACGTCTTCAAGCAGCTGACGTCGTTGACGTCGTTTCAAAAGTCCACGGCGCCGACGAACGCGAGAGAGTTTGATCAGGTCTACGACGCGGATTTGCTCAGTGGGAGCTCGGTGGGGGAGTTCGAGACGCCGAACGCGAAGTTTACGACGGTGTTGGTCACGGGGGCGACGGGGCGCATAGGTCGCGTTTTGATTCGCAAGCTCTTGTTGCGCGGATACACAGTCAAGGCGCTCGTGCGTCGCCAGGAAGACGTCGAGAAGCTTCCGGGTTTGGTACAAGTCATCGTCGGGGACGTCGGGGAGAAAGAAGTGATCAAAAATGCCATGATTGGCGTGAACAAGGTGATTTACTGCGCGAGCGCAAAAACCTCCGTCACGAGCGACTTGTACAACGTCGCCGACCAAGGTGTGAAGAACGTGGTATCGTGCATGCAAGACTACTATCACATGCTCGCTTCCCGTCGCGCCGGTCGCAGCGCCAAGTCCAAGGTGATGTTGACCAACTTCAAGCACCCGACGGCGTACGAGGCGTGGGACGTCGAAGAGATCGAAGCCGACGCCGGCGCCGGCGCCGACGGGCGATGGGCCGCCGCGGCGGAGATGCAGCGTGTGAACTTCGATCCGCTCTACCCCGAAGACGAGGACAAACCTTTCGAATTCGCGACGTTCAACGGTTTCATCACCTCTCGTACGGGTAAGGCTGAAGTGAGCTCAAACGTCGAAGGTTTGCAAGCCGACGTCGACTTTTCAGCCAAGGAAGGTTTGTTGTTCCGTTTGAAGGGCGACGGGAAGCGCTACAGCGTGATGCTCACGCAGGACGATGGTTCCAAGTTCAGATTTTCGTTCAACACCACTGGGGGATGGCAAGTCATTCGTATGCCGTTTCACAAATTCGTCAGTGAAGGGAAAACTTCTTGGGGAGACGACGGCGACGCCATTCTCGACTTGAAGAGAATCGAGAAGATTGGCGTTCGCTTCGATGCGAGAAAGAACCAACACGAGACGACGATGTCAGACGTGATGAGTGGGAACAATAACATGTTCAACTTGACGCTCGAGTACGTCAAGGCGATTCCCAAGGGCGAGGAACCCGATGTCATTTTGGTTTCGTGCTTCGGCGCCGGTTTGGAAGAGGGCGAAGAAAAGGAACGTATCCTGAAGATAAAGCGTGACGGTGAACGCGTGCTGCGCAACTCTGGTGTAGGATACACCATCGTTCGCCCGGGTGAGCTCGTCGAAGAGGCTGGTGGGGGCAAGGCGTTGGTTTTCGATCAAACCGAACGCATCAACACGCCGATTTCTTGCGCCGACGTCTCCGACGTCTGCGTCAAGGCGATGCACGACGAAGAGGCGCGTAACAAGAGCTTCGATGTCGGCTACGAGTACGAAAGCGAGCAAGCCGAGTACGAGCTGATCACCCAAGTCAAAGGCAAATCCGACAACTACCTCACTCCGGCGTTGAAGGTGCTCGAAAAGAACTCGTAATCCCAGTCGCGGCGAGACGAAATACTAGACCACGCGCGGTGCTGTATGTAAACGACGAACATTCATTCATTCATATGTTCTACCTAAACCTGCGCCGCCTCCTTCAGCAGAGGCCTGACTATGGAGAGTAGCGTCTCGTTGTCCGAGGCGTAGCGTTGGAGTAACCGCTCCGTCGCCGCGTCCGCGAGCTCCAACGCGCCGTTATCTTTAAACTCTTCCCCCCTCTTCGACGACATGATGCGTAACTTCTTCACACATAAAATGACGGCGTAAAGCGCGCGAATATCTTTGCCATTGGTGAAATCAATCGCCGCGGCGAAGTGATGCTTCGCGTCGCGAATGTTTTCCTCGCCGCCCATGGTGTAGAGCACCTCACCCATTCGCCTGTGCGAGTTGGGATCGAACGGTCTCGCGCACAGCACTTCTTCGTAACAAAACAACGCCTTCTCGTACTCACACCGCTCGGCGTACAGCTTCCCAAGCTCCAGCCACGCCTCGTCGTCCGCGCCAAAGTCTTCCAGATACTCCGTCAACGCCGCGACGGCGCCCGGGACGTCGCCCTCGCTCTTCGCGCACGCCACGCGCATTTTTCGCAACCTCGCCTCGCCTTTATTTTCCTCCAACATTTCATCCAACATCTTTCGCGCCTCCGCGGCGCCGCCCTCCTTTCCGAGCGTCGTCGCCGCTCGCAGCGCGCGCGCTCGAATCGACGTCGTCCCGAACCGTCCCTCCAGCGCCTCGCACAGCTTTTCCGCCGTCTCCGCGTCGCCGTAATCCAGCGCCGCGTACACCGCGCGTTCGCATCGCGCGTGCGCTTCCCTCGCGCGCGCGCCGCTCCCTCGCAGCGACGCGAGCGACGTCGACGAGTTCGCGAACGCCTTCGCCGCGCGCGCCCACGACGCGATCTCTTTCCCACCGCCGCGCCGCGTCTGTTGCGCCGCGTGCGCCGGCGCGTCGTCGCGCGACGCGCGCGCGTGCGTCGACGCCGCTCGCCGCGCGTCGTCCAGCGCGCGCTCGTGCTCGCGCGTCATGCGCGTCGCCGAGTCGCGTCGATCGCCTCGCCCGATGCGCGCGCCATCCGTCGCGCCGCACACACCGACGCGACGCGATCGCCTCGCGCCGTCGCGCGCCGTCGATCGAGCGACCGCGCGCCGATCGCGGCGCCGCATGAAGCGCGTCGCTGACGCGCTCGCGCGCCGCGCGGCGCGACGGACGCGCGACGGGGTTTCGACGAGCCTCGGCGAATCCGCGCGCGCGCGCGCCGCGTCGACGATGTGCGTCGCGCTTCGTCGACGACGCGATTCGCGCGTGTTGAATTCGAGCGTCGCGACCGCGACGCGCGGCCGCGGCGACGCGTCGACCGATCCCAGCCGACGATCGAGCGACTGACCTCGCGCGCGTCTCGCGCGCGTCTCGCGCAGGACGAAGATATTGGACGGGAGCGTGTGGTGCGTCGATCGCGACGCCGAGCGATGCCGACGACGAAACGATGCGTTATTTGTAGTCGCGCGCGACTGACGACGACGACGACGACGACGACGCGCTCGCAGGCACTTGGAGTCGCGCTCGGGCGAAAAGGTCGGCGAGGACGAGCTCGGAAACGCGTACTACGAAAACAAATCGTATCAACAGGGACGCTCGCGATGGGTGGTGCCCAAAAACCTCGACGATTACTCCGCCGCGAACATTCCGCGCGAGTGGCACGGTTGGTTGCATCACATCAACGACGAACCGGGTCTTCCGAACGCGACGACGCCGATTTACGAAGACGCGTCGCCGTACTTCGTCGCCGGGAAATCGAACGCGGGGACGTACTTACCGAAGGGGCACTTTCTCCGTCAGCGTCCGTCCGACGCGGGCGTGACGCGGAGTTGGGCCAAGTACCAACCGTGGTCACCGCCGTGAGTAGATTCGTCCGTTTGTAACACCGTGTTTCGTCTTTCGTCGCCTCGCCAGGCGCGCGCTCGCGGCGCGGGGATCGTCGCCGATTCCACGTCGCGCCGAATCGTCAAACGTCGACGCGCGACATGGGCCGTCGAATCGACGCGAACGGTGGCGCGTCGAACGGTGAAGCCGACGCGTCGCGCGCGTCCCCTCGCGCGCGCGACGACGCGGTGTCGCGCCTCGACGCCGCGACGGTATCGCGCAGTGGGACGCCGCCGCTCCCGCCGCTCGCGCCGTCGCAATACGAAGCGATGCTGCGCGCGCAGTACGCCGCGGGGGTGAGCCCGGGATCTGGGTTCGTCCCGGACGACGCGCGAGCGTCGGATGAGGAGGACGGCGACGACGAAGGCGCGAGGCGGCGGTCGCGGGGACGAGCGAGCGGGACGGAGGAAGACGCGAAGACGAAGACGAGGGACGAAAACACCGCGGAGGGGCGCGCGGGGGGGCTGGTGAGGGATTTGATGGGAGGGTACGGCGACGACGCGCGCGGTACGGTGAGCTCGAGCGCGACGGCGGGAGCAGAGGGTCGACGCGAGGCGAGCGCGGCGCGAGAGGCGGCGACGAGCGGATTGCAGACGGTGATGGTTGGTAAACCGCCGCGTGGGGTTGGAAACTACGATAAACCGAACGGCGACGATATCGAACCCGTCAAAGCGGTGCCGGTGTCGACGTCGGGGCGTGCCAAGGTGGGATGGGTGCGCATCAACACTCTGGGCGTTGTCAACCGGTTGTCGATGGAGAAGACAAAAATCGCGACTTTGCTCAGGGTACCGCTGCGGGATTTGCGCGTGCTCGAACCGACGACGGCAGATTCGTACTCCGCCGCGGTACTGTGTCGTGAGCGCGCGATCGTGGTGAATTTGGAGCAGATTAAAGTGTTGATCACCGCCGAAGAAGTCATCATGACGGATTCGCAAACGAGCACGGTGACGCACTTTTTGCCCGAGCTCCAAACCCGGTTGTTGCGACGAAAAAGACTGCGCGAGAGAGACCCATCGCTATCGACGCTACCGCTGAATTTATCTGCCGCAGACTTGACGAATGTGATGGAAGGTCAAGCGGAGAAGGCGAAGAGCGAAACATCGCCCGAAAAAGAATTACGCCAGGCGCAGCCCACCACGGATGAGTTCCCGTTTGAATTCGTAGCCCTGGAAGTTGCGCTGGAGATGGTGTGTAACACCCTGGAGGTAGAGGCGAACAAAGTCGAGCTCGACGCCAAGCCCGCGCTCGAGGCGCTTCGTAAGCGGGTCGACAACGTCAACCTCGAACGCGTGCGAAGGATGAAGACGAGACTCGTGCGCGTCGCTGGTCGCGTGAGCAAGGTTCGAGAAGAGATTCAACGTTATTTAGACGATGATTCCGACATGCGTGACATGTATTTGACGCGTAAATCGAAACAACAGTCGGAATCACTCAGAAGGGAGGGCTCCGTGACGTCGCCTCCGCCCAACGGCGCGGATGGCGGCCAACGAGGCGCGACGGCGCACTATCAGCTCGAGCACGCATTGAGTGCGTCGAGCGGACGATCTCCGCTCGGTGTGCACGGCGTGCACACACAAAGTGGCGAGACACACAACGCATACTTCGACGCCTACGATGAAGACAAGGATCTACAAGAGCTCGAGGATTTACTCGAAACGTACTTTACCCACGTCGATTCCACCCACCGCTCGCTCAACGGTTTGAACGAGTACATCGATGACTTGGAGGATTTGATCGAAATTGAACTCGATTCCCAGCGTAACCAGCTCATCAAACTCGAGCTCATCCTGACCACCGCGACGCTGTGCCTGACGTGCTTCTCCGTCGTCGTCGGCATCTTTGGCATGAACATCAAAAACAACGTCGAAAATGAGCATGGCATGTTTTTGTTGGTCGTCTTGCTCGGTTCAGCGGCGACGATCGGCATGTTCATCATCCTGTTGCGCGTGTGCCGATATTACAGGCTCTTCTAGCGACCGCCCTTTCTTGCAATTAAATCATCCAAACACCGGGAGCCGCTCGCGACGCCGCACTCCATGGTGTGGCATGGCGCCGGTCGATATCCGCGCCGTGCGCGCGAAAGCGTTGATGCGCGAGTCAACGACGACGACGACGACGACGCGCGACGACACCCTTTCGTTCGCCGCGCGCGGTGGATTCGTCGACACAGATGTCGATGACGAGATTTCATCTTCATCGTCGCCCGACGTCGCGAAACGCGTCCCGGGATTGGCGTATTGTCGTGAATTCATCGGTGCGCGCGACGCCGAGTTCGTCGAAAGCGCGTTACTGCGCGAGCCCGCGGCGTGGTGGACGAAAGGACGCGGTCGAAGGGTGATGAACGCGGGCGGGACGTCGCCTTCGAGGTTGTATCGCGAAGGCGATGACGAGGCGATTCCGACGTACCTGCGCGAACTCGTGGAGGTTTTGGTACGACGGAAAGCGAGCGAGCGCGCGGCGAATCACGTGCTGGTGAATGAATACGACGCTGATGGATTCATTTCGCCGCATTCAGATGGGGACGTGTACGCGCCCGATGTGCAAATTTTGACGCTACGGTCGAGCGCGTTGATTGAGTTTTGGCCGGCAGAGGGCGCGACGGCGGGAGACTTTGATGAGTGTGACAATATCGATGCACCGCGGCCGGTCGTGAGCGTGTTGCTTGAACCTAGAAGCTTGTTGATGTACCGCGGCGAGGCGTATCGCTTACGTCACGGTATTCGCGCGCGAGTAAAAGACGTAGTGGCTGCAGAAACGGCGAACGCACGCGAATTAGGATTAGAAATAGGCGACGTCGTCGAACGTAATCCCGCGGGGCGGCTCAGCGTGGTGTTCGTGCGAAAGTACGCGGAGAGAAGATGTGAGTAAGAAACTAGCGTCGACTTCGCGACTTCGAGACTCGAGAATCGGATCGAGTCGACGAGTCACCTCGTTTCGAATCGAAATCGTCTAGGGTCGTCGTCGTCGTCGTCATCGGACGGGTGCCTCGATGTGCGTCGTCGAGCCGACTCGCGTAGCAGTCGCGCGCGTGCGAAGAACTCGTCGGCTTGATCTCTCTTCGCGTGCGCTCGTCTCGACATCTCTCGAGCGCGTTGGCGAAGACGGCGATGCGCCTTGGCAAACATCGCATCGGCGTCATGTTCGAGCTCTTCAGCCATTCGTCGCAGCTGTAACGCTCGACTTTCGAGATGCGCTGGCGATGCGTTCACGTCGTCGCCGCGCTCTTCCATTTCCATTTCCTCTACCATCATCTCTCGAAAGAGACGTTGCATTCTCGCGTCGCGCTCGGCGACACTCTCATCGTCCAGCGCAGCGTCGTCTTCGATGTTCTCCGCCGACGAAAAGTCGTTCGTCGTAGTTTCGTTCTTCGTAAAGTCGTTCGTCGTAGTTTCGTTCTTCGTATCGCTCTTCGTAGTTTCACTCTTCGTGTCGTCGCTCGACGTCGAAGACGTGCGAGAGGACCACAGGGCGCCCATCTTTGGATTTGGCTGCGCGCTCGCTCGTTGGGGCACCAAGAGCCACGGCAAGGATGGTTTCACAGGCGATGGCGACGACGGGAAGAGCGATTTTTTTGCGAGTGTTCGTAGCAGCGACGCACGCACGGCGATCGTGGATCGAGCGAGCACGAACATGTCGCGTCAGTGTGTGAAGATTTTGGACGAGACGAGACCAGACGAGTCGACAATTTGGCGCACGCCCAATATCTACAATATCTACGATTTCACGCGCGTTTCTGACGCTTGAGTTGAACGAGCGTGGGCACAGCTCGCGCCATCGCGACACGCACGGATGTGGCGAACGTATCCTTCACACCCACGTCTCGCGCGGCTTTGGAAGATTGCAAGACGAAGACGCACGTGTCGTACGGCGACGCTCGATAGGGATCGCGCCGTTGATGCGAAGCGCCGTCGCAATATCCGTGGTCGACCGCGGCGATGAGTACGTTCGCTCGAAGAAACGCGCTGTTTGTGAGCGCATCGAACGCGCCCGTCTCTTTCCATCCCGGCATGATGAAGACAAACGTGAGCGCGTTTTGTGACTTCTCCGCGCGTTCGAGCAACGCCTCGCACCAGAGGGCGGCCTCGTCCAAGACCTCGCGCACGAAAGGTGGATTTACCTCGTACGACCCTCTCGACGGTTGAAACGCCGCGAACGAGCCGATGCTCCCGAACGGGGCGTCGACGTCGCCGAAAGCGCTGCAAAATCGCGCGAAGTACGCGTTCATGGGCGACGCGAAGCACTCCATCGTAACCTTCAGATCATCGTGCAACACGCGGAAGACGTCGTGCGAGCACGCCGCTTGGAATCCATGGCCATGAATCGTTTTGTACCTAAGCAACAGCGCGAACATTCTGTCGTGCACGTCGTCGTCACCGTCGTCGTCGCCGCCGGCGCGCGAGTGCTTTTCGTAAAGCGCGCGCAACTTGCCGTACGCCTCGTGCGTCAACTTGACCAAGTAATCGTCGCCAAGCGTCAAATCTCGCGAGTGTTTATGTATCGTCAATTTCGTCGCCGCGAGCTTGGCCAGACCGTGCGCGCCACCGTCCACCAGTTTCTGTTTCATCGCCTCCAACGCGACGACCTCCTTCGCCGACGCCGCGCACACCGACGCCTCAATCTCGATGGCGATCGCCTCCGAGACCCCCGCGCGCATCAAATCGTTCGCCATCGTCCCTTTCGTCGCGCCGTCGTGCGCGACGTTCGGAAACATGGCGTCCGTGTTCTCCCCCACGACGCCGCACGCGCCTCGTCTCCGCCGTTTCGTCTTTCCCTTTCCCGCCGCCGCCGCCGTTCGTCCCCGCGCCTCCTCCGCCAACTTCGTCGCGAACCTCCACCGCTCGAGCGCCAGCTGCGGCGGCGCTTCCAGTCCCCCCCTCCGTTCGCACGCCGCTCGAAACGCCTCTCGCACGCGTTTCATCGCCTCCGCGCGTCTCGCCTCGCAGTGCGCCGCCGCCCGCGCGCTCCGCGCCGTCGCCCGCGCGCACGCCGCGTCCACGCGCACGACCGCCGCGTCGTGTTCGACCGCGAAGTCGTACGATTGACCCATCGCGCGCGTCGTCGTCGTCGTCGTCGTCGCGCGTCGTCCCGCGTCGTCGTCCCGCGTCGTCGCCTTCGCCTTCGTCAGCGCGTGTAACGGTCCCGCCGTCCATCGTCGTCGCGGCGTCTTCGTCGTCGTCGTCCTCGTCGTCGCGCGCGGCGACGGCGTCTCTCGCGTCGTCGTCGTCGTCGTCGCTCGCGTCGTCGTCGGCGGCGGCTCTCGCGTCGTCATGAAAGGTTCGCGCGACGACGCGTCGCGGCGCGCGGCGGTCGACGCGCGGCGGTCGCGCACCGTGGCGGTATATGGCGCATTTCGTGTCGGTGTACGGCACACTCTGTCGTATCGTAAGGCTCGTGGCCCCATATAGCGCAAAATGCGACGCCGCGCGCCCGCCCGCGCGTCTTTCGGCGCGATCGCGCGATCGATCGATCGCGCGTCGCGAAACGCGATCGATCGATCGCGT
>Ga0228638_1000420_pt1 | contig 18741 bp, 11 predicted proteins | sample 48DmetaG_FD_182704 | JGI IMG/M metagenome (GOLD analysis project Ga0228638, IMG submission 182704) | Seawater microbial communities from Monterey Bay, California, United States - 48D | ecosystem: Environmental > Aquatic > Marine > Coastal | place: USA: California | collected 2016-10-31 | reverse complement strand
GCCAAAAGCGTCACGTTCCAGAGAAACTGCTAACCCTAGTTTCTAACCCTAGTTTCTAACCCTAGTTTCAGGGAGGCGCGTTCGAGGGGCGACGCGCTGGGAGACGACGCGGGACGACGACGGCGACGTGGGTGAATCTTTTTGCATTCCTATTTCTTTTATTTCTAGCCCGCGATCGTTCATTCGCGATCCCCGTGTGGTTCGCGCATGTGCATCTTCACGCGCTCGCTCGCGAATGTCACATCGCGCAAACGAGAAAACGCCTAAAAAACGCTCGAGAAACGGCACTGTTCGGCGCGCGCGTCCCGGCGCGACGGGGCGTCGCGCGTGTCGTTTCGCGCACATATACTCTCGCGCGTGCGCCTTACACGTTTTCGCGTGCGTCGCTCGTGCGCGCGCGCTCACACGCGCGCGAAGCGGCGACATTTCGCGCGGTTCCGAGGTGCGTTTCCGCCCGAGGGTGTCTCGGCGTCGCGACTGCGAGTCGCGAGGCGCCAGTGAGCACCGCGACGAGCTCGTGGTGAGCGTTCGACCTCGCAGGTCCGCGCGTGCGTTCGCGTGTACGCGTTCCGCGGCGCTCGCGGGCGGCGCCGGCGCGCGGCGCGCATGCACTCGCGACTGATTTCCCGAGGCGCGCGCGTTTCGCGAAGTCGAGGTTCTCGTGCCGACCTCACTGCACGGCGCGCGCTCCATTACGCAGGCGTCACCCGTGCGACGACACGCGCGATGAACTCAGCCGGACGCGGCATCCATCCACGCTCACGTGCGCCACCTCGTCGCAGTTTCACTCCGCGGCGCGGACGACGCGGGCGCCTCGGAGACGCCGCGCGTGTTCGACGCGTTGGATTGGATCCAACGCGCGGTGACGGGCCGGAAACGCGCGCGCGACGATGCGGATGCGAAAGATCTGGGAAGCGACAGAGACCAGCGACGGCGGCTGCACGACGCGGACGGCGCGGATGTTGGGCGATTCGTCGCGCAGATTCCGGTAGTAGGTCACAGCGACGCGCGACCTCACAGCGACGCCCGTTGGCGTCCCCGTTCCCACGATCCAGCTCGCTCGGCGATTTTTCATTCACTTGGTGTCCGCACCGACGGTGTTCCAAGGAATGGACACGTTCGCGAATACGTTTTTGGTGCACTCCGCGCGGCGGCGGCGGAGTTGACGTTCGACGCCGAGCGCGGTGGCCCAAAACGCGTCGCCGACGAGCGGTCGGCGATGGTAGAGAAACAACGGCAACACCATCTGTAGTCGCATGTGCATCGCGTCCCAATCCGAATTCGCACGCTCCAACGCGTCTGGTATCGTTTGAAAGTCCCTCTCGGGTATCATCACCGAAAACGCCGACCAATCGACGAGCCAACTGAGCGGTAATTCATAGTCGTCGGCGAGAATCACCGGCACGCATCCAAAGAGCATGGACTCGATCAATCGCGGACTGTGCACGCGCGTCCCGCGCATGTACAGGCAGAATCTCGAGTTTTTCATCTTCGCGGTGTATTCTTTCGACGTGGAACAACTCGGACCCAAGTCATACATCTGACCGCGCGTATTTTTGAGCAAGAAGTCCGCGATCTCGCGACGATTCGGAAACGAATTGATCGCCCCTCGAAACATTAATAGAGTCTCTCTCTCGGCGTTGGCGAACGCTCTCCGTCTCGCCGCGTGCAGCGGTATCACAAAACTCAAACTATTGATGGCGCTGACGTCCTTATCGGGATGAAACGGTGCTTGCGAAGTGTGCGGACGCGAGGGTGAGATTGTCTCGGACGACGCGACGACAAACGTCGTCGATAAGATGACATCCTTGTGTCGCAACAGAGACATCGTGCTCGAACCGTGAGTAATGACGGAAAAGCGACTGCAACTTTCACCGCTCCTCACCCACGCGTTCGGATCTTCGGCCGACGCGTAGTCTATCGCGTGTTTCACACCTCGAGCCATCGCGCTTCGACCTTTTTCCGAAAAATGTCTCAACTTGTCCATGACGCGATCAAAGTACGGATTTAAAGGCAACAAGTAGGCGTCGTTGACGTCATCGACGCTCGAAGCGCACGATGAAAACGGACCGTTTTGGAAGTTTCGATTCAGAAAGTCCTCCACGTCGAACGCACGATTCCAGTTCATCGCCACTCGTCGAATGAGAGCGTTGCGCACTCGCGTCCGCGTCGGTTGCCTGAACGATTTCACGCAGAGTCGTCGTGGTAAACTTTCCATGGATGCACACAGCCCGGTGAAACCATCGTATCCCGAAGAGCGTCGTAAAGGAAAATCTTTACCATCACCGACGCCACCGTCCGAGCACATCGCGCGAAACGTTGGAAATCCGTACTCATCGAATCGCGTCGCCGCGTCTCGACGATATCCGCCGCCGCCGCGACGACCCACGAGATGCCTCATCAAAGACCACGCGTCGAGCAGCTGCCCCTCACTCGCCGACCGGAACTCCCGCACGTGCACACTTCGCACGCCCACCGACATCATCGCGAGGGACGTGATCGCGGAAAATAGAAACAACGCCATCAACACGACGCGCAGTGACCGCATGGTGACGCTCACGCGCGCGCCCAGCCGCTCGAACGCGCGCACCACACCCGGGGTCATCGCGCGGTGACCGCGGCATCACCAGGGGTGCGGTGACCCACCGCACCCGCCGTCGAGCGACCCGGCGACGCGCGCGTCACCGCGACCCACGGCGCACGTCCAAGTGGCGGGCGTCTCCCACGATGTGCGGTGCGTGCGTGACGCGCGCCTCAAAGTGTCGTCACTCCAACGCGGGGATGGCGCGCGAGACGACGTCGAGGTCGAGCAAGGTTTTGTTTGCCACGCGCCGATTGGATCTCCTATCAACTTTACAACTCATTTCTTTCTACACGAAAGCGACCTTCGCGCCGATTTGAGTTGTTGATTCAGCGACGTCTGCACGTCGAAGGCGCCGAATATATCAAGATGGTATCTACCCGATTTTTCGAGCGACTCCACTTCGGCTCGACCGAGTATGTCATCGAGCGCGCCACGCACGGACGTCTCGATTCGCACGTCCCCGCATACGTACACGTGTCCGCCTCCTTTAATCAAATCGCGAATCCCGTCGCCGTTCTCGCGCATCACGGCGTCGACGTACATTTTCGGCAAGTCTGGCTCGCGAGAATACCCGACGAGGTACGCTGTCAACGCGCCATTTTCGGCGGCGATTTCCATCTCGTCGCGATACAACTGATTTCCTCGCGTTCGACATCCCACAATAAGCCATGCGTCGCTCCTTTGTTCAGGCGCCATGCACGCGCGATGATCGACGAACCCCTTAAAGGGCGCTATCCCAGTCCCGCCAGCGATCATCAGAATCGGCACCTTCGGAGACCGCGGCAATCGAAACGCCGGCGCCGGGAGCATCTCGACCATGACGTTTGTGCGCAAGGGCAACGTCGCCAAGAAATCAGAACAGAAGCCGAGATGCATGTGCGAATTCACGCCGTCGCCATTCCTGTACGTCACACGTCCGACGGTTAAAGAAAACACGTTATTTCCGACGGCGCGCGGCGAGCTCGAGACGGAGTAATAACGCGCGCGAAGTTTTGGTATCTTGAGAAGAATGTCTCGCAGCATTTCGATGCCCACCGCCTTGTCACGGCGATGCGTCGCGCTCAACGTCGGAAATTGATCGAAGAGTGTAGATATCCGCGCGCCAGTCTGCGAAATCCACTCTCGCCGCGCGTCTTCATCGAGCGCCAAGTTTTCCATTTGTGCTTTGCACGTTTCGTCGTCGACGTAATGCGCGAGGGCTTGCAGCAACTCCGCCGATGGCTCTTTGTTGATATCCAGCACCGTAGTGAAAAGATAACCGGCACCGACTGGGTTCGGAATGCTCGAGTCGAGTGAATTCTCAAAGATTTCTGATTCGTCCAGAGGAACTAGTTCGATTTGATCGTCAAAGTCGATGCCAAAGTGCGCGACGAAATAGCGCGCGCGCGCTTCGCTCGTTCGAGGGTACACTGAAACATGATCGCCGGGTTTGTAAAACTCGGTGTCTCGATGCCCGCGCGGTAAGGTGAGTGTCACGGCGACAGTGTTCAATCTACTACCGTCGCCGAGCACGACTCGATCGGTTAACGTCGCCGGCACGCCTGCTCGATGGTCAGCCGTGTGGTCTCGTCCGTGCACGTCACGGCGACGCACGTTCAAGACAAACGACGGTTGAAGCCGCGCCCCGCTTACAAGCTGATTGGTCAAAAGATCGCGCAGCGACGCGGTAATGCGCTCGTGTTTGTGGAACCAATTGAACAGACTCTTCGTGAACTCGTGCACGCTGGCGTCTTCACCCTCGAGCTGATCGGCGCAAACCATAGGAAACATCTCTTTCGCGTCGGCTTCGCGGAGTGCCATCGCGAACTGCTTGCCACCGCCGCAAAACTTTGGATAGGCGCGCGAGCCGAACGCGCACAACGCGAAATTTTTGTCTTTCAACGCCTCGCGCGCTCCGTCACTACGGCACCACTCGATGAACCTTTCCGACCCCGTCGGAACTGCCCCCGACCCCGTGGTCGACGCGAGCACGATTACGAATTCAACGCGCTCGAGCGCTTTCAAAAGGTCGTCACTTCGCAGGTCAGGATTCGCGACGTTGATTGGCCGAATCATCGGAAATCTTTGCCTCAAGAACAACCACAGCCATGACGCGCGTGCTTGCGTGCGGCCTCCGTCCGAAGCGTACAGAATAAGCGCTCCCTTTACTCGCACCATGCGCTTGCGCCACTTCGCCGCCGCGACGGCGACGTGCATCGCCGCTTGAGACAGCCCAGAAGCGGTGAAGAAGTTGGCGCGCCGCGCGCGAATCACGAGTTGATTCAGACTCATACCGCCGACGAGCGCCGGTTTCAGCGTATACTCCGTCATCTTGTTCAAGCCGAGATAAATCGAAGACGTCGAAGCCGCGGTGGGGGGTACGATCCACTTCCAATTTCCAGGCGCGTAGCCGCGATCTTTCATCTCATCCGCGTACCACTGCGCAAAGGATTCGGCGCACGTGTGATGGTCAGCGATGCTCACACGCGCGCGCTTGAAAGAATACAGAACGGCGTAATTTATCGCAGCGAGCGCGTGATCTTTCCATAAAGTTTCGTTCGTAGACGTGTCGATGCCCATCGCTTTGGCAATTCGTGGCGCGAAATTATATCGCGACTCGTCGCAAAAGTTGCGCGTCGCTATCTCAGTCACCATGTACCAACCGTTGAAGGGCGCGGCCGTGTAATGCAAACCACCGAGATCGAGCGTGATGTTCGACACGGCTGGGATGCCATACCAGCGCAATCCGAGCTGCGAGATGCCAGGAATCGTAGGGTGGTGAATCGGTACCTCGAGCAAGCACTCGTCGGGAAGTTCGTAAATGCTCGGCGGCGTCGAAGGACTGATTTGCACCACAATCGGAAGCGGATCGAACGGAGTCTCCGCACCGCCTTTCGGTACCCAATCGAAATACTTCTTCACGGAGTCGGTGAAGTGCAACTCTGCGGGGTCGCCGATTGTGGTTTCGTTCGGTCCTCGATGGCCCGCGTATCGAATGAGTTGCGAATTCCAAACGCGCGGTCCGTCTTCGGTGTTCGGCGTCTGCGGTTTAAACACCGTCATGAGCACCGGAATGTGATCACCGCCTATTCCACGCCTTAAGTGTTCCTTAATAGCCTCAAACATCTCGTCGTTCGTCTCGGCGTCTCGAGCGTCGATGACGTCGAGCGTCGCCCAGAATTTTCTATTAATGCACTTCGGCGCGTTGCGCCACGCGATTCGCGCGCCCCAACGAATCTCGTCCAGCGTGTGCGCATACGTCCCCGTGGTGTCGATGGAGTCGAGTATGTGTTTTACTCGTGCATCCGTAATCTTTTCATCAATCCCTCGTTCGTGACCGTACAACCGCGCGTACTCTTCGGCTTCTCTTCTCAGTTTGTTTCCCGCGCTCTCGCGCTTCGTCTTCGCCGCTTCCAACGGCTCGCACCCGCGCGGGCACACCGCGGGATGCTTTCCGTGCACGTATCCCGGGTACGGATCCACGGACACCTGCGTTCGAGCGTCAATCATCGCCAAATCGTCGTCAATCGCCGCGCTAACGGTTTCAACTCTGTTCTTCGTCGCGTCGCGTCGACGCACCGTGCCGTGCCCGAACGGACATCGTTGCACGGGTAATCGCGCATCGTCCGTCGCGCCGTCGTCGTCGTCGCCGTCGTCGTCGCCGCGTCGACCCCGCTTCGCGCGCGACGCCATCGCGACCGAGTGTGGGGCGGCAACGACCCGACGACCGACTCGGCGCGCGGTCGGGCGTTTCGGTCCCGTCACTGCGCGTCGCGCGGACGCGTCGCGCGTCGCGTCGCGTCACCGCCGCGCGAGCGAATCGAGCGTCGGCGTCGCGGGGCGGGAGACGAAAGTCGCGACGAACGGTGGACCGCGTCCGCGACGGCGCGCGCGCGAACGGCGACGTCGCGCGCGATGACGTCTTCGAAGGCGATGGCGGTGATGATGTGCGTCGCGATGCGTGTTTTTGACGCGCGCGGGGCGCTGGCGCAGACACCGACGTACGAGACGATCGCGACGAACGGCACGTTCACGTCGACCCGAACGCTGGCGCACGATGAGTACGCGTACTTTCAGTTTGCCATACCGGACGCCTCGAGCGACGCGGACGTCACGTTGGAAGTCATCGACGGCGACGCCGATTTATACGTCAAACGACCGTGCACGTCGTCGACGTGCACGGCACCGAGTGAAAACTGGTGGAATTGGCGAAGTGTGCACAGCGCGGGCAGGGATGAAGTCTTCATACACGCAGAGGTATTGTCGTCGAACCAAATATCCGTCGGCGCGGACAAGTTTTTCCTAGTCGCCGTCCACGGATGGACGATGCACGGGGCAACGTTCAAGTTGTCGGTCGAAATCGTGCCCGAGAATAGATTGTTGAATCCCGCGCAGACAGCCGCGCTCGAGGGCATTTTTACGAAATGCTGCTCGTCGACGACGTCGTGCCCGGTTTGGAAAACTGCCAGAAGATACGGTTACGATCCCTGCCACTGGGGCTTGGCTGGATGCACGAAGGCGAACGAGACGAAATGGTTGAATCTGCAGGGGCTGTACTTGGATTGCGAGCTCGGTTCATCCGACGTCAGCGCATTCGGGTCGTCGTTGCGTAGGCTGTATGTCGGACAAAACACGGCGCTGAAACTCGCCGACGAAGACGCGACGATTGGATTGTTGAAGGTGCTTCCGAATTTGGTAGAAATAGACGTCACCGGAATCGATCTACAGGGGCGAACCGTGGATGGACTGTGTCACGCATCGGTGAGCGCGAACTTGACGCGTATCGGTTTGAACACGGCGAACGTGTCGGGTGCGTTGCCACAGTGCGTGGTGGATAAACCTCAGTTGATGGATCTCGCGATGCAGTACAATTACTTGACCGGAACGCTGCCATCACTACCATCGTCGTCCAACTTACGAACGTTGTATCTCCACGAGCAAAGGTCGGCAGACAGCATCAGCGGCGTTCTACCGCCGTCGTACGTCAGCTCGACGACGCTCGAGCACTTGTGGCTGACCAATCTGAAACTCTCGGGCGCGTTGCCCGACGTGTTTTCGCCGACAGGCGTGTGGCGAGAGATATACTTGAACAAAAATGCATTTAACGGTACGATTCCAGCGTCTCTGGGCTCGCAGCGATATCTGCCGGTGCTCGACTTGTCCTTCAACGCGTTCTCAGGAGCGGTTCCCGGCGGTATTTACGATCACCCGAACCGCACGCACGTTGGCATCAAGTCGAACAAATTGACGCAAGTGAGCGTGTCCTCAATCCACAGCCCGCCGGGCGCGTCGCTGATACGTCTCGATGCGTCCAAAAACGTAGTCAACGAGACGGGCGTGTCGACGATATTCACTCGAATGCCGAAGCTGCAGTATCTCTACTTGAACGACAATGAACTTCACGGCGTCATCTTGGACGACTCGACGACGCCGGTTTGGGCGCTTCGGCAATTAGACGTGAGTACAAACTATCTCGAAGGCGAAATTCCTGGCGCCTCGTATTGGGGTAAAATCTTCACGTCGAGCGCGCCCGCGGGACGAAAGTTTGACATATCGCAAAACCTGTACACCAGAGCCCCATCCTGGTTCGGCGCTTACACCGGCGATTCTGGTCTGACGATCACACTGGGCAGCGGGTTGTACGATCCATCCTCCGATGCCGACGCCGCGCTCGCGTCTGCGAATGCAAAGCCTACGGTGTCGAAATTCATGCTAGCGCTGTTGCTCATAACGCTCTTCGCCATGAGTGGACTGGGCCTGTACTTGGGCATTTATATCTTGGTGCAACGGCGAAATCGGGCGCACGCGAATCGCTTTAGGCAGTTTCATGACTTTGACCAAGGTCAAGGCGTCGAGATGGCGTAACGACGCGATCGAACATGTCCGCGCCGTGAATTCCTTCATTCCTTCATTCCTTCATTCCTTCATTTCTTCATTTGTAACACATACTAGAGCTGCTGTTAAAATCTATGCGCGAGTTTCGCCGTTTGTTTCGCGACGAGCTCGGCCGCGGCGTCGTTGACGACGAAATCGTGCTTGACGCTGAGATCATCGACTGTGAACACGCCCACGTCTAACGCTGCGAGAGCATCACGCTGGTGAAACGGTGCCCAGTGATCGTCGTGTGCGTACACCGCGACAAAGCGCCCGTTATCCGCGCCTCGGCGAACGAGCGCGCACTCGCTCACCGGCGTCGTCAATTGCGCGAACTCGGTCCGCCCCATGAATACCATATTTATCAGACTTTGCCATCTCAGCCATGCGCTGGTGATGTCCGCGGCGGCGCTATCCATGGATTTTGTCACAGTATTCTTCAACAACGCCAATCGAACGCCCGGAGCGACGAATCGTAACGCGTCTAAAAATCGTCCAAGCGCGTGCACAACGACGGATAATCGAGTCACGAAACTCAGACTCGATTGCAGCGTGCTTTGCGTGTTGACGTGAAGAAACGGCATCAAGCCCACCACACCGCTCACCCTGTCAAATCCGAGCTCAGACATCGCGTGAAGCGCCAAGTGAGCTCCGATACTGTGACCGACGACGACGACGGGCTCTGGCCCTTCGTCGTCGCAACATCGGTCGATGTATTCGCATACGTGCGTCTTTTGCTCATCCAACGAGAACCACTCGCTACGTCCACGGCGTTCGGCCTCGGTGTGTCCCAAATAACCGACGACGTCGACCCTCACGGCGTCCAACTCGTCGCACAGCGTTTTCGCGAACGTCGCGTAAAACGACGCGCAACCGGGATTACCTGGCACCACGAAGACGCGCGGGCCTTTCCCGTCAGCGCGTCGCGCGCGAATGATTTCGTACTCACACCCTGTGAGCGTGGACGACGACGTCGAAGCCGACGCGGACGACGCGGCGCGGTCGCGAACGATGTCGCGCGAGACTCTGGTGAAACTTTCCACAACCGTTAAAGACGGCGACGCCATCGTCGTCAGCGCGCGTCCACGACGTCGGGTCGGACGCGTGAACGACGATGACACCGATGGTGATCTCGTGTGCGACAGCGCGCGCGCGAGACGGCTCGAAACCATGCGTCGCGGTGTGCGGGGACGGGCGCGCCGTTAACCCTAGTCGCGCGCGCGAAATCGCGAGGTGGATTTTCATAGAACCCACCGGTGGGCTTTGCATCTACAATGTCTACGTCTACGCACGGTGAATGGCGCCGATTACGTTAGATTTTTATCCCCTTGGTCTGCTTGACGTCGCGGACGTACTCCGTGAGCAACTTTTTCGCCTCAAATCCCAACACGCGTTTCGCCAAGCACGTCGACGCGAGCGTGCCTTTCAAGTCAGCTTCTCGAGCGTCGACGAAACGATGCTTGGATGAAATCATCTTCGCCAAGTCGAGCACGGTAGTGCTCGTACCCGAACCTATGTTGAACGTTCTCCCGGTCGCGGCATCGTTCATCGCTGCGAGGATGAGGCCGCGCGCGGCGTCTTCGACAAAGATGAAATCCCGAAACTGCGTGCCGTCGCCTTCAATTTCGAGCGCCTCACCCGCGATCGCGGATGCGAAAAATCGACCGGTGACCACGGCTTGTTCGCCCTCCGCGGGTTCGTCTGGGCCATACACCATAAATAAGCGCGTGATGACCGCCTCGACGCCGTACATCGAATAGTACAGACGCGCCAAGTCCTCGCCTTGCGCCTTTGTCGTCGCGTACGGCGTCGTCGTCGTTCGTAGATGCGTCCTTTCCTCGTCAAAGGGTGTTGGTTGGTTGCCATAATACGTCGAAGATCCTGTGTACACGAACCGAACGCGTCGCTTCTTCGCCGCGAGGAGCTCGTCGTCTCTCTCGCGTGTCGCTCTGAGCACGTTCTCCGTGCCCTTGACGTTGGCCTCGACGCACGCGTAGACGATATCGTGCTTGGAAGTATCCAGCGTTGGTTTCACCTTACTCACGGCGGCGAGGTGAAAGACGTACGCCACGTTCGCCATCGCTGATTTCACATTTTTGTACTGTCGAATATCGCCCTCGACGAGCGCAAACTTCCCCTCCTTTTGCTTCTCCGCGGCGAACGCCAACCGCGCTCGAGATCCAGTGCTCAGATCGTCCAACACGCGTACGCGCAGACCGATCGCTAACAATTGCTTCACTAGTTCGCTCCCGATGAACCCCGCACCGCCGGTGACGAGCGCCCACTCGTCCTCGACGTAGCCGCCGCCCGCGCGCCTCTTCGCGTACGCGTCCGACGCCAATCCGCTCGCTCGAATGAACGTGTCCCGACACGGATCGTGTCGCTCTAACCCGACCGCCCGATTCCACGCCTCCTGCGTTAATCCACAATCCCTTCTCGGCGCGCTGCCATCCATGATGACCTTGTCGCCGCCCTCGTCTTCGAAGAACCCAGCCGCGAGCGACGCCCTGAGCTCTTCAATCTTCCCGCTCGTCGACGCCGTCGTGATGAGCGCGAGCAAAGTGACGACGCTCGCGACGAGAAACGCCTTCAACGCCCTAGACGTCGGTCCGCTGTAGTTGTGCGAGTGCGGTCTCGGGCGTTTATTCGGCGTCGTCGACATCCCGGAGTGCGACGCGCTCGCGGCGCCGCTCGCGGTCTCGACGTACGCGGTGCGATCGCCGGCCTCGCAATCGGTGTGCGAGACGCCGACGATGCGTTGGTTGAGCTCGCTCGTCATCGCGCGCGACGGCGACCGATCGCGACGACGACAAGTGCGGGGCGCGCGGCGGATGATGTGACTCCACGCCGACTGATTGATTTCAAGGCGCTATCTCGCCCACCGACGACCGGCGCGGCGATTATTTACTACGCGCTGCCCGACTTCCACGGCTTTAACACGGGAAGGAGCACGGATATTAATATGGTCATCAAGATGACGATCACGATGCACGTCCACTTGCGCGTGTTCTTCTGATACGCGCGCGCCTTTTTAAGCTCGACGTGCCCTTGCTGCACGTATTCCACGGATCTCGCCACGTGGCTTTCGACGTTGTCGATCATCTCTCCTTGCGCCTCGACGAGAACGGACATGTCTAAAAACACCTGGTTCAGCTCGAGTAGCTTGCGTTCGAGCTCGAGAATGGCGTTGTGTCGCTCTTGAATCTCGTTTACGGTGTCTAAAATCTGTCCCCGACCTTGCTCGAGCAGGGCTGTTTGAAACATCGTCTCGCTCTCGCCGGTTTCGATCAACCGCTCGACGTCTTCCTCCTTCGCCTCCGTTCCAGTCACCGCGAAATATCGCCGCTCGACGATTTCCTTATATTCCTCTCGTAAGCGTTCGCGCAAGTTTTGAAACTCACCCATCTGTTCCTTCAACTTCGTCTTCATCGAGCTCGTCAGCGCCGCGCGCGTGCGATGCTCGCTCGACCCTTGGGCGATTTTCCCACTCTTTAACGCCTTTTCGTTATCCTCGTCCAGGTTCTCCAGCCTTAACTTTGTCTCTCGCGCAATCTTACTCACGCTTTCGATCGTCGCGTTCATGCGATCCTGCCTCTCGCGCGTTTCCTCCGCCGAAGTCGCGCGTTTCGACGCCTCGTGTTCGTCGTGCAGCGCGCGCAGCGCCGCGCGAATCTGCGTCATGTTCGATTTCACCGCTTGCACGTCGCCGAAGAAGGTCGACATGAGATCCTCGGACGTCGTCGACGTCGTCGCCACCGTCCCATCGCTCGCGGTCGTCGTCCCGCGCCCTCCCGCGTCTCGCGTCCCGAGCTCGACGTCCGCGACGTCGTTCGAACCGTTCGACGCGTTCGCGCGCGCGCGCGCGTCGCCGTCGTACACGTTCGTCGCGCCCACGGCGGCGAGTAAATCATTCATGCCGAGACACCGGCCGTCGCGCGCGGCGGGTCCGTCGTCGTCGCGCGCGGCGCCGCGCGCGGCGGGGTCGTCGCCGTCGCGTCGCGTCGTCGCGTCGTCGGACCGGCGAACGTCGCGCGCGGCCGACCGATCGATCCGATCGATCCGATCGATCCGATCCCACGCGCGCCCATCGATCGCATCGATCGGTTTCCCCAGAATCACCCTCGCGCGTGGTTTTCGTTCGACCCGCGCGCGCGACGGTCGCCGATGTCGCGAGTTCCCGAAATCGCGCGATTCGATTGGCTCGCGCGTGACGAATGACGATTGCCGCGCGACGACGCCGCGCGCGACGATCGGACGCACACCGCGACGCGACCGAGCGAAGATGGCGCGCGCGCGAGGTCGCGCGACGCGATGGACGACGATCGCGCTCGCGTGCGTCGTGAGCGCGATGTGCGTGTTCGGAGGCGCGACGAACGGTGCGTGGACGGAAAGATGAGCGAACGATGCGCGAAAGAAAGATGTCGACGAAGCTCGACGAAGATTTCCGACCGCGCGCGCGATCGAGTCGCGACGCGCGGGCGGCGCGGCGCGAGCGAGCGCGAGATGCGTGAACGATGACTGACCGAGCGCACACGTCGACGACGCAGTGCGCGCGGAGGAAGACGCGACGACGGACGCCGGCGCGGCGAAAATCCCAGACTTCGCCCCGGGGGCGGAAAAGTTTGAGTTCCAGGCCGAGGTCTCGCGATTGATGGACATCATCATCAACTCGCTGTACTCGAACAAGGATATTTTCTTGCGCGAATTGATCTCGAACGGCTCGGATTCTTTGGACAAGATTCGATTCATGTCGCTCACCGACAAGGAGCAATTGGGAAGCGGCGAAAACGCCGATCTCGACATTCGCATCAAGGCTGACAAGGAGCGCAAGGTGCTCACGATTCGCGACCGAGGCATCGGGATGACGAAGGACGACTTGATGAACAACCTCGGTACGATCGCCAAGTCCGGAACGTCCGCGTTTTTGGACCAAATGGCGTCTGGCGGCGACATGTCTTTGATCGGACAGTTCGGCGTCGGTTTCTACTCCGTCTACCTCGTCGCCGACTTTGTCGAAGTGCGCTCGAAACACAACGACGACGACAAGCAATGGGTGTGGCAATCTAAGGCTGATGGCAACTTTGCCATCTCCGAGGACGAAGGCGAACCGCTCGGCCGCGGGGTGGAGATCAACATCTACCTCAAGGAAGAAGCGCAAGAGTACCTCGAAGAGACCAAGCTTCAAGCTCTCGTCGAGCGTTACTCCGAGTTCATCAACTTCCCCATCTACCTGTACAACTCCAAGGAAGTCTCTGAAGAAGTACCCGTCGAAGCCGGCGACGAGGATGAAGAAGCTGACGTCTCCGGTGACGACGCCGAAGACGACGAGGAAGGCGACGATGAGGAAGGCGACGAAGACGAAGAGGACGACGAACCGAAGACGAAGACCGTGACCAAGACCGTTTGGGATTGGGAACGCCTGAACGACGTCAAGGCGATCTGGCTCCGAAGCACGAACGAAGTTGAAGAGGAAGAGTACACCAAGTTCTACCAAGCTCTCGCCAAGAACTCTGAAGAGCCGCTCGCGTATTCGCACTTCAAGGCGGAGGGCGACGTCGAATTCAAGGCCATTCTCTACATCCCCGAACGACCGTCGCCGGACTACTACGACAACTACTACAGCCGCGCGAGCGCGCTCAAGTTGTACGTCCGCCGTGTCTTCATCTCTGACGAGTTCGACGAGTTGTTGCCCAAGTATTTGAGCTTCATTAAGGGCATCGTCGACTCGGACACGCTCCCCTTGAACGTGTCTCGCGAAACTCTCCAGCAACACACGAGCTTGAAGACGATCAAGAAGAAGCTCGTTCGCAAGGCGCTCGACATGATTCGCAAGCTCGCGGAAGAAGGCGGCGATGCGGAAGATGACGATGCCAAGCCCGAAGGCGAAGATGACGCGGCGACGAAGGACGAGCCGAAGTATGAAAAGTTCTGGAAGTCGTTCGGCAAGGCGATCAAGCTCGGGATCATCGAAGACGCGAGCAACCGCGTGCGCCTCGCCAAGCTTCTTCGATTCCAAACCTCGAAGTCCGACGGCAAGCTCGTCTCTTTGGAGCAGTACGTCGAACGCATGAAGGAGGGCCAAAAGTCGATTTATTACATCACCGGAGAATCCATCGACGCGCTCAAAAACTCTCCGTTCCTCGAGAAGCTCATCTCCAAGGACTTCGAAGTCATCTACTTCACCGATCCCATCGATGAGTACACCATGCAAAACTTGACTGAATTCGATGATTTCAAGTTCTCCAACGCGAGCAAGGAAGACCTCAAGTTTGGCGACGCGGACGACGACGAAAAGGCTCGCTTTAAGAAGACGAAGGAGGCGTTCAAGTCTTTCACCACGTGGTGGAAGAGCAAGCTTCCGGACACCATGATTGAAGCGGTCAAGGTCTCCAACCGCCTCTCCACCACCCCGTGCGTCGTCGTGTCGTCCAAGTACGGCTGGTCCGCAAACATGGAACGCATCATGAAGGCGCAAGCCATGGGCGACGAATCCCGTCACGAGTACATGCGCGGCAAGAAGACGCTCGAAGTGAACCCGAGACACCCGATGATCGCGGCGCTCAAGGAACGCGCGGCTACGGATCCGGACTCCGAAGAAACGGAAACGTTGGCCAAGCTCATGTTCGAAACCGCGATGTTGGAATCTGGTTTCTCGTTCGACAAGCCTCAAGAGTACACCTCTCGCGTTTTCGACTTGTTGAAGTCGAACATGGGCATCGAAAAGGATGCTGAACTCGTCGACGAGACCCAGTTCCACTTGCCGGAAGAAGAAGACGAGGAAGATAAAAAGGAAGAAACCAAGGAAGAAACCAAGGAAGCTCCGAAAGACGAGCTCTAAACGATTTTAATATGAGATGACACGCGAATTTTGTGTTAAAAGCGAGAACAAAACAAACTCATCGGAAGGCATCGTAAGCTTTTCACCGACGACCGCTTAGCGAGCCTGGAAGCGTGACGAAGCTGCGTCGACCCGGTCCCGCTCGTGTAGTCATCTGAAGTCCCGCAAATGCTGGGCCGCGAACTGGCAGCATGCGTCGGCTCGATTTCGGTTCGCGCGCGGGAGCGGGAGAAGGCGCGGGCGCCGGGGAAAGGTCTTCGTCGAGTCCCTCGTCGTCGAGACGGATCAGTTCGAAATGGATTTCCACGTCTCCTGCGCGCGCATCGCCGACGCTTTCCGCATGTTCCTCGTAGCGTTCGAGTGATTCCGTCCCCGACATGAGCACGCCACCGTTGTCTTCCACCGTTTCGTGCAACGCGACGAAGTCGCAAAAGTATCCGGTGCGATCTCGATCGACGTCGGACGCACCACACCTTCCGAATTCTTTCCCTGGAAACGGAATCTCGTTCGAGCATTCATCAGGAAACATGAAACCGCAAATGTGCATCGTGTGCATCGTGCCCTGCTCGCCGTTCGGGACGTATAACACGAAAGACATCGACGCGAAATCGTTCTCCGCCGTCGGCCATTTGACGGCGAGAAAGCTCGCGCCTACCTCCACAGCGGCGGTATCCGCCGCATCGACGGCTTCGCGCTCGACGAAAGGTTGAATCGTGACATCAGCGGCAAGAACTGAGTCATCGATGAACATTTCAAGTTCATCCATCGCCCTGTGAACGTCTTCGGCTATTTTCTCGGGTAGCTCGCGGAAGTACTCGCTCGCGTTCACAGTAGAAGTCGCTGAAGGGTCATCCGCCGCGACGACGCGCGAACAGAGACACGCCGAGACGAAAACGAGGAAGGTTGTAAAGATTTGGTTTCTCATGTGCGCTTCCCTTGCGCGTGCGTCGGTTTGTGACGCGTGCGGTGGGCGCGCGTGCCCAGAGTCGACGAGAGTACACACGCCGCCGAGATACGATGGATTGGTAATCAAACATAGTATGTTATCATTAACACCGAGCGTTTTCAAATCATCGTCGCGCTCACGCGGTGGCTATTCCGCAAAGCTCCTTCAACTCGCTTCCACTCAAGCTCTCGGAGTCCAGCAAGCGTCGCGCAATCGTGTGCAAATCGCCCTCGTGTTGAGTGAGTAAATCTTTCGCGCGTTTATACGCCGCGTCGAGCATCGCTTTCACCTCGATCTCGATCAGCTGTCGAGTTTCGCTCGACAACTCATCGGACGCGTAGTCTTGCGACGCCAAGCCGACTTTTTCGCTCATGCCGTAGCGCGTCACCATCTCTCGCGCCAGACGGGTGGCTTGCTGTAAATCGCTCGAAGCCCCGGTGGTGATCTCCTCGGAACCAAAGATGAGCTCCTCCGCCACACGACCGCCCATGGTGACGTCGAGCATGGCGAGCAGTTGTCTTCGCGTCATTTGCAATTCGTCCTTCTCGGGGAGTTGCATCACCATCCCCAACGCTTGCCCTCGCGGAACGATGGTCGCCTTGTGCACCGGACGCGCGCCCTTCGTGCGAAGCGCCACCAACGCGTGCCCACCTTCGTGATACGCCGTCAACTTGCGATTTTCGGGCGTGATGATGGCTGATGTGCGCGCGGCGCCCATCAAGATGCGATCCTTGGCGAAATCGAGGTGCTTGGCGCCGACGCTCGCGACGCCGTCGAGCGCGGCTTTAAGCGCGGCGATGTTTATCAAGTTTGCCAAGTCAGCGCCGCTGAAACCGGGAGTGCCACGCGCGACGACGTCGAAGTCGACATTATCCGCCATCTTCACGCCCTTGGCGTGCGCCTGTAAAATTTCGCGGCGGCCGCCGACGTCGGGATTGGGCACGGACACCGTGCGATCGAATCGCCCTGGACGAATCAAAGCCTTGTCCAACATCCCCGGTGTGTTCGTGGCCGCGAGCACGATGACGCCCTCGCTCGCTTTAAAGCCATCGAGCTCGGTCAAGAGTTGGTTCAACGTCATGCGAGTGTTTTGTTGGTCCTTAGGGTTTCTCGCCGCCCCCACGGCGTCGATTTCGTCGATAAAAACGATGCACGGCGCGTTTTGCTTAGCCGCCTTGAAGAGATCTCGCACTCTCCGCGCGCCGACGCCGACGAACATCTCTTCGAACTCGCTACCGCTGCTGTAAAAGAATGGCACGCCCGCTTCGCCCGCGACCGCCTTGGCGAGCATCGTCTTCCCCGTTCCCGGCGGGCCGACGAGAAGCAAGCCTTTGGGTAACTTACCGCCGAGTTTGGTGAACTTTTCCGGCGCCTTGAGGTACTCTACGATCTCCACCAACTCCGCCTTGGCCTCGTCCACGCCCTTGACGTCGTCGAAAGTCGTCGTCTGCGTGTTTTGATGCGGCTTGACGCTTTCGCCGCCTAAAATCGCCTTGCTCATCCCTCCGCGATCCTCCAAGAGCGCCCCGATCCCGCTCAGCACGATGAACGCCGTCCCCAGCGTGCGCACCGTGCGCCACAATTGCGCCTTGAAAGTCGGTTCGAGCTGTTGCGTGTACAACGGGTTCTTTTCGCTTCCGAGCGCCGCCACCGCGGGCGCCGCGTTCGCCGCGCTCGCCCCCGCGTTCGCGCCGAAGATCGACCCCAACGACGCCAACATCCCCTTCGGCGCCGCATCGCTCTCCGTCGCCGTCGCGCTCGCACCGATTGCGCCCGTCGTCGCCGCCGCCTCCGCCGTCGCGCCTCTGTGCACCGCGCGCGCCAACGCGCTCTCGTTCACTCGATCGAGCGCCACGAGCGCCTTCAGGTACTCCGCCGTGTTCGCCTCCGTGCGCACCGCGGCGCCGTTTTCATACGCCTCGATCACCTCCGCGTGTCGTCCTCCCGCGTTCGCGTCTCGCAGGGACGTCGTCAATCGCCTTCGCAGCGTCGTCGACGCCGGTGACGCGACGGCGCGCGACGATGACGACGACGCGGACGCGGACGACGTCGCGCGCGCGAGCTGCGTCGCGCATCGCGCGCCGCCGCGTTTGATCGCGCGTCTCGCGATCTCGCGCAGCATCGCGTCGCGAACGCGCGGACGCGCGCCGACGAATGGCGCGTCGTCGTCATCAATCTTCCACCGCGCCGCGTGATTTCTTCCACTTCTTCATTCGTCGAATCGCTCGTTGATTAAAATACTACACCTCCAACGGGACGAAACCGAGGCGAAGACGCGCGTCTCGAGCTCGCGTCGCGCGTTCACTCGTCGTCGTCGTCGTCGTCGTCGTCGTCCATGAACTCGGCAAACTCGCCGAGATCCTCCGCGGGCGCGGCGGCGGGCGCGGGCGCCTCGACGCCGAAGGCGACGGCGTCGCGCGCGTCGGCGAGCGCGCTCGGCTCGATCGCCGTCTTGGGCGCGCGCGCGCGCGCACCGGCGGTCTTTCTCGCCTCGGCCGCGCGTTCGAGCTCGATCGAGCT
>Ga0228638_1000412_pt1 | contig 18876 bp, 21 predicted proteins | sample 48DmetaG_FD_182704 | JGI IMG/M metagenome (GOLD analysis project Ga0228638, IMG submission 182704) | Seawater microbial communities from Monterey Bay, California, United States - 48D | ecosystem: Environmental > Aquatic > Marine > Coastal | place: USA: California | collected 2016-10-31 | reverse complement strand
AAGTGATAAATCTATAATTGAGAAAGTCTTAGACGCTGGAAGGATTATGCTAGCTGCCGATACTGTAGGAGCAGCACAGGTCATGCTTGATAAGTCTGTTGCTTACTCGTTAGAAAGAAAACAATTTGGAAGATTAATAGGCTCATTTCAGGCAGTAAAACATATGTGTGCTGAAATGGCAGCAGAACTAGAACCTTGTCATTCAATGATATGGCACGCGGCACATTGCTTTGATAATGTTCCAGAGGAAGCACGCTTGATGGCATGTCAAACAAAGGCACATATTTCTGAGGTAGGTCAGCAAGTTTCTAAAACTGCTACTGAAGTTCACGGGGGAATGGGATTTACCGATGAGCTCGGATTGCATTATTGGTTCAAAAGAATTGGATTAAATAAACAACTTCTTGGCTCTCCTGAATTGATAAGAGAGGAAGCTGGCAAGTTACAAGGATTCGATCAATAAAATGCGCAATCCCTTTGATACAGATGACCGAAGATCATTCAGAGAAATGGTTACTAAGTTTCTAGAAACTGAAATTTGGCCACATGTAGATGAATGGGACGAGGCAGGTGGATATCCTCAAGAAATAAATGAAAAAGTCTGTGAATTGGGTGTTTTTGGATTTGGGATAGATGAAAAGTATGGCGGTCTGGGTTTTGATGATCAGTTTATGAGAAAAGACGTTTCAGTAGAAATGGGTAGGTCAAGTGCTGGTGGACTTTTTGCTAGTGTTGGATCAAGAAATATCATGCTAGGTCCACTTACAGAATTGGCAAACGAAGAAATAAAATTGAAAGCTCTTCCAGATCTTATGTCAGGAAAAAAGGGAGGTTCATTAGGAATAACAGAACCTGGTGGTGGATCTGATGTTGCTCAGATGAAAACGATAGCTCACAGAGATGGAAATGAGTGGGTATTGAATGGGTCTAAAACTTTTATAACTGGAGGCATGCAAGCATCCTATTTTGTTATTGGTGCTCGCACAGGAAAAGAAGGCCTTGGAGGTATATCACTATTTTTTGTTGAAGCAGATACTCCTGGGTTTACTAGATCAGCTATAGATAAAAAAATGGGTTGGTGGACTTCTGATACAGCAACGCTCTACTTTGATGATTGCAGGATTCCAGCTGATAATCTCATGGGTGAAGAAAATAAAGGCTTCTATGCCATCATGAAAAACTTCAACTATGAAAGATATATGATGGGAGCACAAATGCTTGGTATGGCTAAGAGATGTTTCGAAGAATGTGTTCAGTACAGCCAAGATAGAAAGACATTTGGCAAAAGCCTGATCGAACATCAAGTCATCAGACATAAATTAGCAGATATGTCCGCTAAAATTGATGCAATGGATGCCTATCTTAATCAGGTAGCTCAGTTAATGAATGACGGAGAAATGCCGGTTGCAGAAATAAGTAAAATTAAATTCTTTTGTTCAGAGTGTTTGGAGTCTATAGCAAGCGAGGCTATGCAAATCTTTGGAGGAGCGGGATACTTGAGAGGTAATGCAGTAGAAAGGATTTATAGAGAAGTAAAAGTAATGGCAATTGGAGGCGGCTCTAAGGAAATCATGAAAGACCTCACAGTAAAACAATTAGGCTTATAATTTATAAACCTTTTCAGCTGTCCCGAAAAATAAATTAAATCTATCCTTCTCACTATAGTCTTTGACCATCTTTTTGTAAGCATTCCAGATAATATGATAAGCAACGGATTGCTTATCAACAGGAAAATTACTCTCAAACATACATCTTTCGGGACCAAAACATTCTAGTGTATAAAGATAATATTTACCCTGTTCCGAGACTATCTCATCAGAGGAAGCAGGTTTGTCTCTTTTATGCCAATCCCATCCGTTTACTGGCATTGCTAAGCCACCTAACTTTGCGTACACATTCTTGCATCGACTAAGCTCATAAATATCCTCTTTCCATTGTTCGAATATCTCTTCTCGCTTTCCTATATAAGGGCCAATTCCTAAAGGGCCTCCAAAATGATCATGGATAATTACAAGTTCAGGAATATTATTAGCAAGCTTTGTTAAATCTTTAATTTGATTATGATAATGCCATGTATCAAAAACCATACCTAAAGATGATAATTCTCGGAGTCCATCTTGAAATTTATCTTCTAAATAAATATAAGGTGTAGGATGAGAGTGAGCATTTTTAACTCTTTCATCTTTATCCCAACCCCCAGCATGACGAATTCCTCTAAAAAGACCTTCTCCTTTATCTAAATGTAATTCTAGAACTTCCTTAACAGATGATCCGAGCATCATATTTGCGTGCCCGATGATTCCAGATATTTGAGCTTGAGATAAATCTTCTTGAGCTTGCTTGGCAATTTCAACAACAAATTCTGTTTCACCAACTGGTTTAAACTGCTCAGGACCCTCTTGATAATATTCCTGCCCACAATCAATGAATACGGTTTTTTTTATATTGTGCCCACTAGAAGTGTCTTTCCATAAATCTTCAAGAAGATAACGATAGCTTCCTTTTACTCCGGGATGATCCTCTGGTCCATGCCAAAGATGATGATGAGGGTCGATAATCTCTATATTTGGGTCAAGAATTTCCTCTTGAACAAGATCTATCCACCCTTCCACTTCATATATCTTAGCCATCTTAATCCTCTTTAATATTATTTAATGCAAAACCAAATATATCCGCTATCTCGTCAATTTGCTTATCTTTGGATGTTCCCGCTCCGTGTCCAGCTCTAGACTCAACTCTTAACAATACTGGGTTAGAACAGGCCTGTCGTTCTTGAAGTCTAGCTGCAAATTTATAAGAATGAGCCGGAACCACCCTATCATCTCTTGCAGAAGTAGTAATCAATGTAGTGGGATAACAAACATTCTTCTCAATGTTATGGTAAGGCGAATAACTCAATAGATTAAGGAAGTCTTCTTTCTTTTCAGGTTCACCGTAATCACTCTCCCAAGCCCATCCAATTGTAAATTTATGAAACCTGAGCATATCTAAAACGCCAACTTGGGGAATAGCTACTTTAAATAAGTCAGGATACTGAAGCATTGTTGCGGCAACTAACAAACCCCCATTGGACCTACCAAGAGAAGCTGTTGTTTTAGGAGAACCTATTTTTTGAGTATGTAAATACTTTGCGCCATAAGCAAAATCATCAAAGACATTTTGTTTATTTAACAACATTCCTCCCTTATGCCAAGCATCGCCGTACTCAGCACCACCTCTTAAATTAGCAACTGCCAAAACGCCTCCAGACTTTATCCACATATAAAATGTTTTGCTAAAATAAGGTAAAATTGAAATATTGAACCCACCATACCCGTAAAGGAGAACTGGGGTATCTTCAGTTATATCTATTCCCTTTTGATAGGCTAAATGTAAGGGTATTTCTGTTCCGTCCTTTGATTTATAAAATCTCAAATTACTTTCATAATTACTAACATCAAGATCTTTGATTTTGGTCTCCCAATAAAGATCATAATTCAGTGTCTGAAGATCTATTTCATATATACGTTGCGGAGTAGTAAAGTTTGAAAATTCAAAATAAGAAATTTCATTTTCAAGTCTTCCATTAAAACCAGTCAATGTTCCTTCTCCCTCAAAAGATAAAAGTCTAATAAAATTTCCCTGTAGATCATAAAATTCAACTCTTGATAGAGTATCCACAAGATAATTTATAACTATTTTATTTCCAACAATTGAAGCATTTGAAATAGGAGCCTCCTTCTCTTGTATTAATTCTTGCCACTCGAAATCTTCATTGCTGATTTTTAACGATAATATTTTTCCATTTGGTGCGTCTAAGTTAGAAAAAAACCACAGAGTAGATTCATCTCCCCCGAGAAATCTATAGGTAGCTTCAAACACATCAACTACAGGTATGAAATTTAAAGATTCATCTAAACTGATGGAGAGAAAGTTCCTCTCATCTGTTCCCTCTCCTATCGACAAGATACGGTAGGCACCTTTTTCAGGAACGCTGATAGACCAAGATCGATCAGGATTAAGCTTGTCTTCGTATATCAGTCTATCGTCAGATTGTTTATCTCCAAGTTTATGGAAATATAGTTGAGGACTTCTGTTAATGTCCGAAAGAGCTTCATCAGGCTCCTTGTATTTTTGATAATAAAATCCTGAGCTATCTGACTCCCAAACTGCATATGAAAATTTTGACCATTGAATTAAATCATTGGTTTCTTTTTCAGATTCAATATTATAAACCTTCCATGTTCTCCAATCTGAACCTCCATCAGATATCGAGTAAGCTAAATATTCCCCATTGGGGCTAACGCTAATATCAGACAATGAAACCGTTCCATCGACTGAAAATTTATTAGGGTCTAAAAGAATAACAGGCTCACATTCATTACATGCTTTCATCATGAATACGGCTTGTTGCTGATTGCCATCATCAAAATAGTAGAATGTTTTTGCGCCCCGTCTAAAAGGAATACTAATATCAGATGTAATCCATATATCTTCAAGGTCCTTCTTTATATTCTTTTGATATTCATTAGAAATCAGGGAGTCCGTAAGATTATTTTGTTTCTCTACCCAAGCTAGAGCGTCTTTACTCGTAAAATCTTCTAGCCAACGATAGGGATCTTCTATATTTTTACCAAATATCTCTTCTGTGATTTTGTCTTGTTTAGTTTCTGGATATTTCATTTCTTCAAGTTCTGAAACACACCCTATTAAAATGACAAGAAAATAAAAATTAATAAGTCTTTTCAATATGTTCCCTGATAATTTATATAATAACTACGAATCAAATATAACCTTAGTCAATTTTATGTCTCAAATCATCCCAAAGTCCCTAATTTTAACTTCTTTACTCATACAATCTTCACTTATTTTATCTAATGTTGAGAATGAAACCTATGTAATTGGTTTTGGTTCATGCATTACAGAAAAAAGAGAGCAGCCAATATGGGAAGCTATTAATGATGAAGGTGTTGATGAATTCTTTTTTATGGGTGACAACGTTTATGGTGATTCTGAAGATGGTCTTCTTAACGACATGAAAGCTTCCTATGAAAAACAAAAACAAATGTTTCCAAAATGGATTTTTAGTAAAAAATTAAATGCGATTTGGGATGATCATGATTATGGAAAGAATGATGGTGGTAAAGAATACCCTTTAAAAACACAAGCACAGGAATTATTCCTTAAGTTCTGGGATGTAGATAAAGAGGATCCGAGACATACAAGAAAAGGGATTTATTTCAGTGAGGAAAAAGAAATATTAGGAACCAGAGTTAATCTTATAGCACTTGATACTAGATATCATCGCTCACCTCTCGGTCAAGAAAGTAAACCCTACTCTGCGGTTAATGATAAGACAAAAACTATGCTTGGCGAAGAACAATGGCAATGGCTTGAAAAGGTTTTAAAAAAAGAAAGCGATATGATCATTATTGTTTCTTCAATTCAGGTCATGGCAACTAATCATGGGTTTGAAAAATGGCATAATTTTCCTCATGAAAGATTAAAGCTTTTAAATCTTCTTGAATCACAAAAGAAACCAATAATTATTTTATCAGGAGACAGACATAGGGCTGGATATTATAAAAATGATTCTTTGATCGAGATAACGTCTTCTTCTATGAACAAGCCACCTGCAAGGACTATAACAGCGATTTGGGATACTTTTTTTAAAGAGTCTGATGAATTACTTGTAGGTGAAATGTATTCTAAAGAAAACTATGGAACTATTGTGTTTAATAAAGAAAGTAAAGTTTCTATCTACCTGAAGGACCTTAATGGTGACGAAATATTCTCTGTTCAGCTGTAAAAGAAAGGGGCCTTGACGGCCCCTTAATTTTTATTTAGCTTCTTTGACTCTAACGGTCGTGTAGCTTCTTCCATTGCCACATTCGGCAATATTATTTAATGCTTCTGCTTCTGGTGTATCCATTAGATTTTCACCATAATTATCAACATTTTTTCCATATTCACTAGGCGAATTTGCATATAAAGAATAAACAAAATCAAAGTCAACATCACCCGCACCAACCGGAGACATTATCATTTTACGACCCATAGTATCGCCGGTAGACTTAGCTTTAATTGCAAATCTTTTATAAGCATCAAAAGCCTCCCTCATAGAAACATCTTCCATTAAATTACAGTCAGTAAAACGAACAAAACCCATTTCTGAAATTTCACCATCGGGGGAAGAAACAGGCCATTGCCAAACTTCAGTTACTCTCGAGTTGGTTATAGGAATAGTGCTAAAAAGCTTCCCTCCATACTTTGCCCAATTCTCAACTGTTCTATACTGCGAGGATGAATTAGGGTGAAGATTTAGCCAAACAAAATCTGTAGCCTGAAGATCGTTTGAATAATAAGGAGTAAAAATTACTGTCTCCATCTCATTCCATACTTCACTTCTATCATCTGTCCATTCAACAAACTTATCAGCCCATTTATATAGATCATTTATATCCTTACCTTTGTTAAAGTTTCCTGAATAATATTCAGCTTTATTGGGTGTAGGTTCGAATTCATATTCTTCTGCGGAAAGATATACAGAAAAAGTAAGTAAAATTATTAATAAATTTTTCATTTTAATTTCCTGTTACTTCTTCATCCATATCGATGACATCTGCATAACAACAACAGCAGCCAAGAATAATCCGTTCACTAAATCTGGCATCAAATTAAACTCCATTCCAGGCTGAGAATTAGCAATAATTGTTTGGGCTCCTGCACTTAAAGTAGCTCCTTGTTCCTGCATTGCAACAAAAACTCCACCAGCACTATTTTGAACCCATTCAAAGAATCCATTGTTTACAAGCATATTCCAATCAATTGTTAAACAAAAAACAGTAACGGCAATTTTTCCAATCATATTATCTGTTCCACCAACCATGTTAGCTGCTCTAAAGCTAACCCATATCAAGAATACCAATGCAGCGAAATAAACTCCAACTGCTGTGCCGGCACTCCAATAAAGGTTCCACATTTCTAGTTCTGAAGGCATATTTTTTCTCCTAAATATTATTATGTAATTTCATAGTAACCTCGCATTGACAAGGTGTCATTAAAAGTAATACTATCGTTAATGAGAATTATTCTCAATAACTAAATTACCAACTAACTGGAAAAATTATGAATGAAATGGATATGTGGAATTATATGCAAAATGCTGTAAATACTGGAGCTACACAAGGAATAGGTATTGCAATATTAATAGGCTTGGGTCTTTGGATATCAGGTGCTATGTACAATAGTACTGATAAAAACATCATTGGAAAAATTACCGCTAGTGTTTTTGTTCTCTCAGTTGCAATGTTTTACCTCTTTAACGGCGCATTAGTCGAATGGAATGTAAATCAAGTTGCAGCTGGGCTAACTTATTTAAAGGAGACAACTGAAGGTATTTCTCCTGGAGGCCAAACAATAATTGATGCAAATGATCCAGGCGCACCTTTTTCGTTAATACCTAACTTATTTTCGGGATTATTCTTGCTTTCTGTTTTAATAATGCAATTATCTGGAATATGGATGACTAAGAAAAGCTAATCTTAATTGAAGAAAAAAAAGGGGGTTTTAGCCCCCTTTTTTTATATACAATACTTTAAAGGACTAAAAGCAATGACAATAAAAATATATTCTACTGAAGGATCAAGAGGTGTGAGGCCAATATGGACTGCTGAAGAAATGGGTTTAGATTATGAGATAGACATGATGCCCTTCCCTCCTAGGTTTCTTAAACCTGAATATTTAGAAGTAAATGTACTTGGCACTATACCTTGTATGATCGACGGTAATACAAAAATGACAGAGTCTGTAGGTATAAGTCAGTATCTTGTTGATAAATACGGACCAACTGATCTTAAAGTAAATGTAGATGAAGAGGATTATGGTGCGTATTTGAATTGGCTTACTCACGCTGATGCTACATTAACTTTTCCACAAACTGTTTTTATTAGGTATACGCTTCAAGAACCGGGTGTTGCAGATGCAGCAGCTGAAGGATATAAAAGATGGTTTGTTGCTAGATTAAAACTTCTAGAAGCAACATTAAATGATAGAGAATATCTTTGCTCTGATAGATTCACAATCGCTGATATTTGCGTTAGTTATGCGATCTATTTAGCAGGTACTCTTGGAATCGAGCAAGCCTTTAAACCGAATATTAAAAGATGGACTGACATGCTTTTTGAAAGAGAGGCATTTAAAAAAATAATTGAATATAAATATGATGGGCCTGGTCCATCGGGACCGGCTGAGCTTTAGTAAAGAAAATGGAATCACGAGTATTAGAATGTCAATTCTTAAGTGAAGATATGTCTGGCGTAGTTTTAGTAAATAAAACTATTACTAACCCTGAAGCCAATGAACTACTAATCAAAGTCAAAGCAAGTTCTGTGAACTTTCCTGACTACCTTATGACCCAGGGTAAATATCAGCATAAACCAGAGCTTCCATTTGGACTTGGTATGGAAGGATCGGGTATCGTTGAAAGAATTGGAAAAGATGTCCATGGATTCAAAGAAAATGATCACGTAATCTTTGGTGCGATAGGGCAAGGTGCTTTCTCTGACTATGTCACTGTTAACGAAAAAGCCGTCAATATAATGCCAAAGAATCTATCATTTGAGCAAGCTGCTGCCTTCCAAACCGCATATCTCACTGCTTATGTCTCTTTAGTAAGGAGAGGAGAATTGAAGAAAGGTGAAAATCTATTAGTGCATGGTGCTACTGGAGGAGTGGGAATGGCAGCAGTGCAATTGGGAAAATATCTTGGAGCCAAAGTAATCGCAACTGGCACTTCTTCTGAAAAGTTAAAAATTACACAATCTTGGGGGGCTGATCATACGATACTCACTCATAAAAATGATATTGTTGACTTTAAGGATGAGGTTAAAGAGCTGACTCAAGGAAAAGGGGCAGATGTTATATATGATCCAGTTGGAGGGGATGTATTTGATCATTCAATTAGATGCATTAACTGGGGAGGAAGAATTCTTGTTGTGGGATTTGCTAGTGGGAGATTACCGGTATTACCTGTAAATATGGCACTAATAAAAGGTTTTTCTGTAGTTGGTGTAAGAGCAGGAGAATTTGGTCGTAAGAATCCGGAAGCTGGAATAGAAAATACTCAGAAAATTAGAGAGATATGTGAAGCGGGTCATTTTTCTCCTCATATCTGTGAGGAATTTTCACTAGATCAATCCAAAGAAGCTCTAAAGTTCTTATCGCAGAGGAAGCTTGTTGGAAAAGTTGTAATTAGAACAGATTAACTATCTTCTTTTAGAGTTAGCTATTTCACTAAAATCTAAGTCCTTGTATTCAAATGTATAAGGTTTAGCCAAAAATGATCCTACCTCATTCATCCAATCAAAGTGCAGGCCAAGTTCAGAAGATGCAGGAGGTTGAATGATAAACTTAACTGAATAAAGATCATCCCTCTTTCCAGGCAATTTAGTATTTAAAGCATAATGAAGATTGTCACTAAGGTTAATATGTGGAAGTAATGTAATAATCTTTTCGACAGAGTCTCTCTGATTTTTAATCTGTGCAGTTATTCTTAAATACGCAACAAATCCATTTATTGGCGATCCAGAAGGAGCGTCTTCATTCCAATTGGCTAGTACTTCAAGATGAACATCTGAATTTTCTTTAGGTACAAAATTCGAAGAAGGAAAAACATCATCTTTTATGGCGCCTTCGAAAATTAAATTTATTCCAGGATCAATTTTTTCTTGGCCAATAACCATTTCTGGTAACTGACCTGCAAAAGAACTTGAGACAGATAGGCTTAAAAAAATAAAAAAATACTTCAACATATGCTCATTCTAACCTTTCATCTGATAACAACCCTTATTTCTTATTAATGTTTCACTTATTTCGATCATTATTTCCGATAAGTTAAGTGTTATTACTTGAATTATAAATGATAATGATTATCATTACTATTTTTAAAACTGCCAAATTTTTATGAATACACAAAGATTTGAACTCACGGAAGATGAAATCAGACTAATAGCACTTTACAGAAAGAAGGAGTTAACTGATGCGAACTATAAAGACGATAGAATACTTAATATTAAACAATCTATGGAGTTTATAGACAAATTTAGAGTTCTGATTGAAGCCGAGCGAGAAATGAAGATAAATTCTGAAATAATATATAGGTATCTTTTCAGAGTACTTAGTTTATTTAAGGATAGGTGCAACTACTTTGGTTTGGATGCAAGAACACACGTATTGGATATTTTGGATGAAACTGAAAAAGGTTCACCCTCTTCTGAGAATGAGAGAAGACCGAGCTTAAATTAATATTTATAAGGCCTAGAGATTTCGAGAATAGGTGGTCTTTTATCTTTCCCCACCCATATAAAATGATGAGCCACCATGGCAGGTTCGACGTATTCAGGTCGACCAACAATCTCTAAACTATTTTCTTCGCAGTATGAATCTATCTCTTCAATTGTGGATCCGACAAGATAACTCTTTTCATTATCCTTATCTTTTGTCACGCCATAAATAAACATAGATCTATTTTATCTCTTTATACATAAAATTGGCTCTACTAAATCCATATATTTTGCAAAATCGACTCTTAGTGTTTTTTTATTGATTTTTATTATTGGAAGAATTTCTTTTTTATTTTCTTCGATGAACTGCCCCAATTCGTAATATTCATCCGTTATTATAAAGTCCATTTGCATCTGACCGCGTCTAGTAGTCTGAATTGCTCTTTGAGTTGCTGTTCCAAGCAGTAACTTAAAGGAAAAATCTCTATCACTATTTTGAGTTGAGCATTCAAAATTAATCATCTCTGAATTCATGAATGATGAAAAGGAAAATAATAAAAGGAAAAATAACTTTCTAGTCATAGGTACATGGTCTGTTTCTATATCTACACTTGCCCAGCTTCCTATCCATCTCTGCTTGATTAATGGATTTTAGATTTTCTTCCGCACTAGTCAGATCAATAAATTTATCACAATCTAATTCTCTTTTACCTTTTTCTTTTATGATTTCTTTTTGTATAGAGGCTTTTTTTTCTAATGGAAGTATTAGGTAGTTGTTATCTGTTTCAGGAAAACAAAGAAAAAATTCCTCAGCCCTGTCTATCGAGGACAAATTACTGCCCCCAATTGCACAGGAATTTAAAAGATACAAAATTAATAAATAATAAATTCTCATCGCTTAATAAATTGTATCAACTAAAAAAAAGAATATTGATGGAACGAATAAACATCCGACTGCAGTATAAAAAGTTGCTGTCATAGCACCATAAGGTACCAGTTTCGGATCTACGGCTGCCAATCCTGCAGCTACGCCACTATTAGTGCCCATCAATCCTCCAAATACCATTGCTGATTTAGGATTGTTTAATCCGATGCTCTTTGCAACTAGAGGAGTTACAGTCATTACGAGAATTGATTTAACTAAACCTGCTGCAATACTTAAAGCAATAATTTCGCTATCAGCTCCTAGAGCTGATCCGGTAATCGGTCCTACAACAAAAGTGACGGTCCCTGCTCCTATAGTGGTAATGCTTCTTGGGTCATCGTATCCAAAGAGAATTGCAACGAGAGCTCCAAATATAAAAGAAAGCGTTACTCCAAAGAATAAAGAGAATATACCGGCAGCACCTGAAGCTTTTAAATCACTAAATTTTGCTCCATAAGCAGTTGCTACAATGGCAAAGTCTCTTAGCATTGAACCTCCAAGCAACCCTACTCCAGATAGAATAGCTATATCTGAAACCCCTTTTTCTCCGTTGGTAAAAACACCAGCAATATATGCACATATAAGTCCAAGAATTATTGCTAGAGCTGAACCATGAAATTTACCTCGAGTGAGTTTTTCGGAAATCAAATAAGCTATGTAAACAATCAATCCTACAAAGACAAATGCCGTTATGAGACTATTTTGTATAAGTACTTCCTTAAAAAGTTCCATTTACTTTTTGTAGTTGGTAATAATTGGAACAAAGATAAAAGATATCGTAACTACAATAATGCCACCCACTATCGCCATCAAACCTCCGTCAAGTGCTCCTATGACATTTTGTTTGGCTGCCATTGCCACAACTATAGGGATATAGATCAGACTCCAAAAAGAAATTCCTTTTTCAGAGATATCTCCAATAGTAAATTGAGTATTCAAAGAACTTGAGAGATACATGAGAAGAAACATAGCTATGCCTATTCCTCCAACATTTGCATCTATGCCAAATAGCGATCCTAGTAGTTTTCCCGCTAGTAGACCTAAAAGTGTGCAAATACCAAGAATTGTAATGCCGTAAATAACCATTAATATTAGAGTGCGTTGATATAAAAAATAGATCCACTGAGCGTTAGCCCAACCAATATAATAAATCTCCTTACAAGTATAGTTGGGAGAGATTCGGTAAATTTAGCTCCAAAAAAACCACCTGCAATAGAAAATATAACCATATAAAAAAGATAAGACCATACAATAAAATCATTAATAACAAAGATTGTCACAGACACTAAAGTGATCAAAAAGGATAATAAAGATTTTACAGCAGTCATTTGCTTCAAAGTAAAGGACTTACTGATAGAGAGAACAGATAACAAAGCTATACCTAACCCTCCATTAAAATAACCTCCGTAAGCTGAAATAAAAGAAAGCCCTATCTTTTGCAATAAAGTTGAATGAGAGTTGTAGCTATCAGAATCATGGCTAGGATTGAAAATAAACAACACTGTAGCTGCCAAAATTAACCATGGGATGATTTTAATAAAAAATTCATCAGTTGAATTTATTAGAGTTAAAGCTCCGATAACAGAAAAAAAGGAGGTTAAAACTAGTAAAGGAGTAAGTTTTCTTAGATCAACTGAGTTAAAGGTTTTTCTAAAACCTAATACAGAACCTAAGTATCCAGGCAACAAAACTGCTGCGCTTGAAGTATTGGCCAACACTGGAGAGATTCCGGTATAAAGTAAAGCAGGTAAAGTAATAAAACTTCCACCACCAGCCAATGAATTCATCCCCCCGGCAAAAAAAGCTGCTAAACAAACTAAAATTAAATTTTGAAATTCCACTAAATGTTATAAGGCCTCTACGACTACAACATGTCTGTTAGCAGATTTTGAAGAAAATTTTAGAGCTTCTTTATAATCATCTGATTCGTATGCATTTTTGGCAATTTCCAGTGAGTCAAACTCTACAACTACTGTTCTGTCATATGATTCACCTTCAAATTTCTTTTGTTTTCCTCCTCTAGCAAGGAATTTTCCACCAAATTTTTCAATAGCTGGACCCGCAAGTTTAATATATTCACCATAACCTTCATCGTCAGTAACCTGACATAAGGTAATCCAATATGCTTTCATAATTTATTCCTGTCCTAATCGAGTATTGATAGACATCTCAGAGGAGAGATTAATCAAATTATAGTAACTACCACCAAATTCAATAGGGGTAAATTTTGTTTTTCTTGTAAGCGCTTTAACAAATTTACGAGCATCCTTAGTAGAGAATACTCCTTCACTTGTTTTTACTGATATATCAATTACTTTTCCCTTTTTTGAGATTGAATAATTATAAGAAAATGAACTCTTACCTCTTGGAGTGTCTGCGGGTATCTCAAAGCCATGACTTGCAAAAGAGGCTGTACAAAATAATCTCTTACAAATAGACAAGCTTTGCTGATCAGAAAGAAGTTCTTTTCTAAATGAGCAAGAATCGCCTTCACAATTCAAACAGATATTAAAACCAGATTCTCGATGTTTAAGTACTTTGTCTAAATTGTCCTCTGATAAGAATTTTTTTGGATCACAAGAGAAAGTATCTTCATTGGAAAAAGAAGAAAAGGATACTAGAGCTATAAAAAGAAAAAAAAGTTTTTTCATACAAACCTCCCACCGATCACCCCTAGTCTAAAGAATAGTTACCCAAGGTCAAATGCTAAGATCTTAAGATTTATATTGGAGTCTTTTTGAGTGAAGAATGGGCTCTGTATAACCACTAGGTTGTGTTCTACCCTCAACAGCCAAATCAACTGCAGCAGAAAAAGCCAAACCATCAAAATTGGGTGACATATTTTCATAATCTGGATCGCCCTGATTCTGCTCATCTACAACCACTGCCATTTTTTTCATTGTATCTATGACTTGATTTTTGTCGCATAAATTATGATGTAACCAATTGGATATATGCTGACTAGAGATTCTGCATGTCGCTCTATCCTCCATTAACCCCACATTATTAATATCAGGTACTTTAGAGCACCCTACTCCCAAATCAACCCACCTAACGACATAACCCAAAATACCTTGGCAGTTATTATCCAATTCAGCTTGAATATCCTCTGCACTTAAGCTCTGAGGGTCATCTAAAAGAGGTATAGAGAGAATATCTGCAAGAGATGCTCTTGGTCTAGAAATAATTTTTTCTTGCTGATCAGAAACTGAAACCTGATGATAATGAATTGCGTGTAAGGTTGCTGCCGTTGGAGATGGTACCCATGCGCAGTTTGCTCCAGCTTCAGGATGTATTGATTTATTTTCATACATACCAAGCATTTCATCCGGCATTGCCCACATACCTTTTCCTATTTGCGCCTTTCCCTTAAATCCAGTTTCTAATCCCACATCAACGTTCCAATCTTCATAAGCGCTAATCCAAGGTTGCTGTTTCATTTGAGCTTTAGGAATTACAGGACCGGCCTCCATACTGGTATGAATTTCATCACCTGTTCTATCTAAGAACCCTGTATTTATGAATATGACTCTATCTTTTGCAGCACGAATACATTCTTTCAGATTTACCGTTGTTCTTCGCTCTTCATCCATAATCCCTACTTTTACGGTTAATTTATCTAATCCAAATTCTTCTTCTACTCTGCTAAATAAATCGCAAGTGAACTGAACTTCTTCTGGTCCATGCATTTTAGGCTTAACAATATAGATACTTCCACTTCTTGAGTTAGAAAGAATACCTCTTTTAAGCAGATCATGTTTTCCAATACAAATTGTAAACATTGCATCCATAATACCTTCAGGAACTTCCTCACCATTTTTGTCCAAAATTGCAGGGTTAGTCATTAAATGACCTACATTCCTCACAAGTAACACACTTCTGCCAGGCAAGGTCATTGCAGTTTCATCTGATCCGATATAGTTGCGATCTTCTGATAGAGAGCGCGTTAATTGCTCTCCTCCTTTCATAAAAGATTCTTTCAAATCTCCTTTCATTAATCCTAACCAATTCCTATAAGCCAATGACTTATCTTCGGCATCCACAGCAGCAACAGAATCTTCAAGGTCCTGTATGGTTGTGACAGCAGATTCAAGCACTACATCTTTAATTCCAGCAGGATCATCTTTCCCGATAGAATCTTCATGATCTATTTGAATTTCAATGTGTAAGTTATTGTTTTTTAACAAAATACTTGAAGGATTATCTGCATCACCACAATATCCAATATACTGAGAAAGGTCTTCTAAAGTATTTGTAGATTGATCGCTCATTCTAACTTCTAGTGCACCATCTTTTATCTTAAAACCTGTAGCGTCGGTGTAACTACCATTTGAAAGACCAACAGATTCATCTAAAAAATTCTTTGAAAAGGCAATAACTTTATCTCCTCTTGCTGAGTTATAAGGTCCTGCTCTTTCAGCTCCTCCGTCTTCAGAAATCATATCAGTCCCATAGAGAGCGTCGTATAAACTTCCCCACCTCGCATTTGCAGCATTTAAAGCAAACCTGGCATTCATAACAGGCACAACAAGTTGAGCTCCGGCAACTGTCTTTATCTCATCATCTACATTTTGAGTTGTTATATCGAAATCATCTCCCTCTTCTAATAGATAACCTATCTCTTTAAGGAAATTAACATACTCTTCGTGACTATGAGGTTTGTCTTTATTGGACAGATGCCAGTCATCTATCTGGTTTTGTATATCCTTTCTTTTATCTAAAAGATTTTTATTTCTTGGTCCAAATTCTTCCAAAATCTTTTCGAAAGAATTCCAAAATTGATCCGGCGCAATGTCCAGGCCCTCAACAACTTCATTTCTTAAAAAATTATCAAGCTCTTGATCCACTTGAAGATTTCCATAATTAATTCTTTCAGACATTTAATTTCCTGTAATTTTTTTTGTTTTTTGAATATGCAGAATATTACAGGGATATAGTCACTAGATAAATATTTTTTTTAAACCTTAATTAAGCTAGCATAGTGCTCAGTTAAAAATTATTAAGGAAATAAATATGACAGTAATTAATGAAGTGACTAATCTAGAGGTTAAAGACGAAGTAGCAGTCATCACGCTTAACTCTCCTCCTGTAAATGCTCTTTCAGCAAATGTTAGGGAAGGTTTGAATAATGGAGTAAGCGCGGCCATAGAAGATAGCTCTGTAAAATCTATAGTAATTATTTGTGAAGGTAGGACCTTCATAGCTGGAGCTGATATTACTGAATTTGGTCAAGCGCCTAAAGGACCTTCATTATATGAAGTGCAAGATATGATTGAGAATTCTCCTAAGCCAGTAGTGGCAGCAATTCATGGCACTGCACTTGGTGGAGGGTTAGAAGTTGCCCTAACTTGTCATTACAGAATTGCCGTTCCGTCTGCAAAATGTGGCTTACCAGAAGTAAACTTAGGTCTTTTACCCGGAGCCGGCGGAACACAAAGACTTCCTCGCATAGTAGGGGCATCAAAAGCATTAGTCATGATGACTAGCGGTGAGCATGTTCCTGCAAATCAGTGCCACGATATGGGTCTTGTAGATGAAATGGCAGATGAAGCAAATTTAGAAGAAGATGCTATTCAATTTGCTAATCGGATAGTCTCAGAAGGAAAACCCCTTGTGAAGGTTAGAGATGCGGATGAGAAAATTAAATCAGATAAAGGAAACGATGCTTTATTTGCTGACTTTAGAAAATCTATCCTAAGAAAAACAAGAGGATTTTTGGCACCTGAATACAACATCCAGTGTATCGAAGCTGCAGTCAATCTGCCCTTTGAAGAAGGAATGAAAGTTGAGCAAGATCTATTCATGAAACTAATGACTGGATCTCAGTCCGCTGCTCAGAGATATATGTTTTTTGCGCAAAGACAGGTTACTAAAATACCAGATATAGAAAAAGAGACTCCTCTCAAAGAAATAGGGTCAGTAGGTGTTATTGGAGCAGGAACCATGGGTGGGGGAATATCGATGAATTTTGCAAATGTAGGTATCCCAGTAACCATTATTGAACAAAGCCAAGAGAGGTTAGATAAGGGTATCTCAATCATCCGAAAGAACTATGAAAACACTGCAGCTAAAGGCCGTATAACCTCTGAGCAGGTTGAAGAGAGAATGTCTCTCATTAATGGACAAACCTCTATTGAGGCCCTTAATACTCAAGACCTTATTATTGAAGCAGTCTTTGAGAACATGGATCTCAAAAAAGATATATTCAAACAACTTGATAATATCTGCAAAGAGGGAGCCATACTCGCATCTAATACTTCAGCATTAGATGTAAATGAAATAGCAGATGTTACAAACAGGCCTGAGGATGTAATTGGTTTGCACTTTTTTAGTCCTGCCAATGTAATGAAACTTTTAGAGATTGTCAGAGGCGAGAAGACTTCTAAGTCTGTTGTTGCAAGCTCGCTCGCAGTAGCGAAAAGAATTCAAAAGATTGCTGCTGTAGTAGGAGTCTGTCCTGGATTTGTAGGAAATAGAATTCTTGCTCAAAGACAGAGAGAGGCAAATAAGTTAATTTTAGAAGGAGCACTGCCTTGGGATATAGATGATGCTTTATTTGATTTTGGCTTTCCAATGGGTCCTTTTGCAATGTCGGATCTTGCTGGGTTGGATATAGGCTGGAATAAAGAGACTTCAAATGGCGAGACTCTGAGAGATGTTTTATGTGAGGCTGGAAGATTAGGTCAAAAATCAGGTAAGGGATTTTATGTCTATGATGAAAATAGAAATAAATCACCTGACCCAGAAGTAGAAGCATTAATTAAGAAGTTTGGAGAAGAAAGACAAATCCAAATGAGGGATATCAGTAAAGAGGAAATTTTGGAAAGATGCCTTTATCCAATGATCAATGAAGGATTCAAAATACTAGAAGAAGGTATGGCGATTCGTGCAAGTGATATCGATATTGTTTGGACAAATGGATATGGTTGGCCAGTATATGAAGGTGGACCTATGTTCTATGGCAACCTAGTTGGTTATGACAAAGTGCTTGCTTGGCTCCAAAATGCCGAAAAAGAACTTGGACCTGAATTCAAGCCCTCTGCTTACTTAGAAAGAGTTGTTGCTGAAAAAATAAATATTCTTTAGGAATTAAATATGAATGAACTAAATCAAAAAAGTGCTAGCGAGCTGGCTAACCTAATTCAAAACAAAGAGGTTTCCAGCAAGGAAGTGGTTCAAGCGCATTTAGATAGAATTCATGAAGTTAATCCTGAAATCAATGCAGTTACAGTAGTTCTCGAAGAGTCGGCACTTGAGATGGCTGAGAAAGCAGATAGCTCTAGTGCAGATACAAAAGACAGACCCTTTCATGGTGTTCCAATTACCATAAAAGAAAATATAGATTTTGTGGGAACTCCAACAACGAATGGTCTCCCTCTTCTTGCTGAATCCATGCCTCCACGAAATGCTCCATTAGTAGATAGGATGTTAAATGCCGGTGCTATTCCAATTGGTAGGACAAATATGCCTGAAATGGGAATGCGTTTAGATACGGATAATCCTCTGAGAGGAAGGACATTTAATCCATGGAATAAAGCAGTGACACCCGGAGGTTCAAGTGGCGGTGAAGGTGCTGCCATAGCCTCGGGAATGAGTCCATTTGGGATAGGCAATGATATCGGTGGATCATTAAGGAATCCTGCATATTGTTGTGGCATTACTTCTATAAAACCATCTATAGGAAGAATT
>Ga0228638_1000408_pt1 | contig 18979 bp, 14 predicted proteins | sample 48DmetaG_FD_182704 | JGI IMG/M metagenome (GOLD analysis project Ga0228638, IMG submission 182704) | Seawater microbial communities from Monterey Bay, California, United States - 48D | ecosystem: Environmental > Aquatic > Marine > Coastal | place: USA: California | collected 2016-10-31 | reverse complement strand
ATTGATGGCGCCGATGACATGAACATCGTTGGTGTTCGGTTGACGATGACCTATGGTGCGGATGACGAAACCGGCGGCGGCCTTGGCTGTGCAGTGCCCGGGAATAACAACAATCAGGCAGACACAATCTCAGGAGACACCGAACACGCTGGCTTCACTGGAAGTGCGGCTGGTCAAAACGGCGGACAAGGCGGTAGCCATTTCGCAGAGGCCATTTGGTACAATGATTCCATGATTGGTGTTGTATCCGGTCTTTCAGAATCTGAAATTGTTGATCAAATCGACGCCATGGGCGCTGGTTTGGGATCATACAACGCAAGTGTTTCCGTGACGGCTGAGACAGGCGGTGGTGCAGGATGCCAACACACCGACAACGGCGAAGATGTGTCTTACGTCGTCGAACTGATCGTCTTCGATTACGCCATTGCACCTTACATCGAACTGACCGATGTTTGATTCAGATTGAATCATGTGCGGTCACCTGCAACAGGTGAAGTGATTATTCCAGCAATTTCTCAATGTTGATGATCGGTGAAACTCGCTGTTGAATCATCATCAGCAGGGCTTTCAAGACCATTTCATCGACCGCCTCGACGCGCATCACAAGGATTGGTTCGGTGTTTGATTTTCGGGCTAAATACCATCCGATTTGTTCACCCGTGGTGTCGTTGTTGAATCGAACACGAATGCCGTCAATGGTTGAGGACTCGTAGTCGTCAAAGGCTCCCTGAATGGCAGCCACAGTTTCGAGTTTCTTCTCTTCAGGACAAGGCACCTTGACCTCACCCGTGGTTGGCAAGTTTGGTGCCAAGCGAGTCAATTCCTCACTAAACACCAGTCCGTTGGTGCGCGACCACAACTCAATGATTCGAGCTGCATTGTAGAGTGAACAATCAAACCCGTACCATCCACGGTCAGACATGAAGATGTGACCGCTCATTTCAGCAGCCATCAAAGCATCCGGATGGGCTGCTAACACTCGCTTCATGAACGAATGTCCGGTCTTGGCCATCATTGGCCGGCCCCCTGCAGCAACGATGGCTTTCTCGACGTTCATCGAGCATTTGACATCGTAAATCAGCAGGTCCTTTCCTTCCTCTGTGCCAACCACATCGTCGGCCAGCAATGCGATCAAGCGGTCTGGATAGACGAAGGCTCCAACCTCATCAACAGCACCGATTCGATCGCCGTCGCCATCGACACCAAGGCCGAATTCACACCCGTGTTCAACAACAGCGTTGCCCAAATCGACCATGTTCTTAGGTCGCGTTGGATCTGCGCCGTGGTTTGGTTCAGTCGCGTCCCAATCGCAGTACAGGTCCACATGGTCCACGCCCATCTTGTCGAGCAATTTTGTCATTGCGGGGCCTGGTACGGCGTTGCCACAATCGACGGCAACCTTGACGGGTCGTGCGATTGTTCCAGTGGATTCGATGATGGCGTCGATGTAGGTGTCCAAGTGCGGTGTGTCTCGCACGCTTCCTTCACCGACTCGGAATTCTCCCGCCAAGAAGACGTCTTTCAATTCTTGAATTTCTTCACCAGCCAGCGGCAGAGTGCCCTTGCACATCTTGAATCCGTTATGCGTAGGCATTGGAAGGTGACTTGCGGTGACCATCACGCCTCCATCAACGGGAAGCGTCCAGCAGGCATGGTAGACGCAACCTGTGGAAACGATGCCCAAGTCATGCACTTCTACGCCACCCTCGACAAGGCCTCGAATCAATTCTCGGGTCAGTGCAGGTGAGGAGTCACGAATATCCCGCCCAACAGCAAACGCATCGCACTCAAGATAGGTCGCCATAGCGCGTCCGAGCCGATAAGCGAACGGGGGGGTTAATTCACCGGTACCGTCTCCATTCGAAAGTCCACGAATATCGTAGGCTTTGAAGCATTGAACAGGCCATTCGTCCATGATGTGTCGATTGGCTTTCCCCTTTCAAGGGTGTCTATGGGATTCAACGACGAGCGAACGCGAGGATGAACAATGCTCCTGTAAACACAGCCAGCACTTCGAACACTGCATCGAGATAGACGGCCCCTACAAGGCCAATGAGGGCAAACGGGAGGGTCATTTTGAGCAACCTTGGCCATGTCATCAAGCCCTTTGGAGGCTCCTCAAGGTAAGGTGAGCCCGGCATGTAAGTGCCTCACGAACGGATGGCTTGAACCACAATTTCGACGAGAGCACCTGCAGGAAGCGCATCGACTGCGAAGGCTGCCCGAGCGGGTTTGACATCGATTGAATCCACCCATGCTCCGTAGACTTCATTCATCGGAGCGTAGAAGTCCATTGATTTGAGCAGCACTTGAGCGAACACAACATCGTGTTTCGAAGCACCAGCTTCACCGAGCAAGGCGTCGATTTTGTTGAGTGCGCCTTGAGTTTGGATCTCAATGGTGTCGCCCGAGTCAACATCGATTTGGCCAGAAAGCCAGATTGTATTGCCAACCATGACGCCTGGCGAGTATGGGGCGTATTTCTTGGTGCCTGGTGGGTCAATGCGTTGCTTTTCCATACCCGGATGTGGTCCGAAGCGCCCCATCAACTTCTCGCATCAAGCGATGCATTGAGAACATGGGCGCGTAAGGCAGGGCCATGCGAACCTGCTGGGTCTTGGATCATCCCGCCCACGTTCGCCTCCTTGCTCCGTTTCTGCGCGCAGGGCAGAGCAACGATGTCATCATTGCCACCAAAAGGATGGAAGTTGAAGCGATGCTGGAAAGTGGAGACGGCCACATACCTCGGCGCCAGACGCATTGGGTTGAACGCCCAATCGGTGCAAAAAAGCGTCGAATCGCCCTTCAACGCTGGCGCTCAAGTCACGCCTTTCTCAAGCAATGCAACACCTCATCACACCCGATTGAGCGCATCGTCGTCATCGGTGCTGCGATAGAACTCTTGGCCTGCCGCTCTCCTTTGCTACGCCGACGCCTTTCGTCCATCCGCGAGCGTTGGTACATCAGCGACACGGAACCCAATCACACCGCACACCGTCTTGCGTTGCAAAGCGCAACCCACTATGTTCTTCCAACCCACTGGGATTCGACCATTGACGGTGGGCTCTTGGCTAAGATTTCATCAGCAACACTCCACCGAATGGATGGCTTACATGGGCACGTCCACCTCCGCCCCAGCCTTCGTCCATCAGCCGTCAGTCACCCTCCAAGGGTTGTGGTTCGCCGCTTGCTTGGCAATGGGGCACACGATGGGGATGAAGTGATTCCTATCCCGGAGGCGACTTGGGATGGTCTGCTTGTGACCAAAGCAGATGAACAGGAATACCAAGGCAATCCATGGGCGCTTGTCCAAGAACTTTCAGCCCACGATGGCGTCATCACGCAGTCCGTCACCATGGCAAGCGAGGCCGCTCTTTTGGGCGTTCCAACCTTGCTCGTGAGTGCCGCTCAGCGTGGATTTTTGACCAGACTTGAAGACGAAGGATACCCTTTGTTTCGATGGACTGAGGCATGTGAAGGTGAGGCTTGGCATTCACTGCACGCTCAATTTCTGACCGGTTTGCACTTGACCGAAGCATTGGAGCCAGCAGCATGGCCAGATGCTCGCGCTCAGTTGGCTCAATGGCTTGGTATGGCGCTCATAGATTGAGCCAATTTTTGAGGATGGTGAGGTGGTCACCAGCAAATTCGACTTCACCTGAAAGTAAAGTGCTGATTGGCCAGAACCTTGCATCCTGTGCATCGTCGCCAGCCACTGGCTCTTGGTCCTTCGAGACTTCAACTTCGTAGACAATCGAAACGATGTGTTTGCGTGGGTCGCGTTCAGGGTCGCCCATGACCATCAGTAATGTTGCGCTCTCACCGATCATGCCCGTTTCTTCCTCGAGTTCACGCAAGGCTGCTTTTTGAGGATCTTCTCCCCGTTCGACGAACCCTCCTGGAAACGCCCAAGCGCCTTGCATTGGAGGGAACTTCCGTTGAATCAACAGCACTTCATCCCCGCGTCGGACAGCAGAATCTGCAGCCAGTGCAGGGTTCAACCAACCGTTGCACTCGTCGCAGACCACCATGAACTCACTCTCCAAAGCGCCGGCGACGATCTTGGAAGGTTCGCACTGCTTTGAGCAGGTCTTTCTTTTGGAATGAGGGCCAAAACACATCGGTGAAGTAGAGTTCTGAATAGGCCATTTGCCAAAGTAAGAAATTGGAAATCCGTTCCTCTCCACTGGTTCGAATGACCAGGTCTGGATCCGGCATGTCTCCGGTGTACAAGCGATCTGAAACTGCTTGTTCGTCGATTGACTCGAGGGGGAGGCTCCCATCAGCGTGCTCTTCCGCGATCGACCGGATTGCGTCAATCATCTCTTCTCTTGAACCGTAAGCAAGGCACACTGTGAACACGAAAGCCTCGTAATCTTTGGTCTTCTCTTCAGCGTATTCAATGGCGTCGTTGACGTTTTGAGGGAGCAAATCACGCCGTCCAATGACTTGAACTCGGACGTTGTTTGAGTGGATTCGGGGGTCATCTGCAATGTCCTTGAGTCCTTCCACATAGAGGTTGAACAGCACATCCAATTCATCCTGTGGCCGATTGAGGTTCTCTGTCGACAACGCGTACACAGTCAGCCAAGGAATGTTGATGTCGAGGACCCAGTCCAAGACCTTCTCGAGTTTTTCCTTTCCAATGCGATGACCAATGCCTGCAGCCACATTGCTTTTCCAAGCAAATCGACGGTTGCCGTCCATGATGATGGCGAGGTGCTTGACGCTGACTGGATGTTCAGCAATCTCACGCATGAGCTTGGATTCCACGGCCAAACCGAGGACATCACCCATGCGCTCTGAGATTCCCATTGCCCCACCCTTGTCCCTTCCAACCCGACATGGCGTTTCATTTCATCGCCTCCTCATTCCGCCTCAACAATTCTCAAAATCACCAACGGCACGCTTGAGAACTTGGAACGATTGGCAGACTCATGGAGGAGCCTGCGTGGTGGCCATCAGGGATTGCACAGCAATCCATGGAGGAAGCCCAATCCGCAGGTGAAGTCCGCACTTCGTTTGGACGGGCCCAAATGTGGGACATCTCCAACGTGATGTCCATTGATTGGTGGAACACTCCACCCGGAAACGGAGTGCTTTGGGGCTCGTGGCCGGACTCGGTTGAACAGGTTCGCCTTCTCTCTGAAGATGAATTTGGCATGCTGCTCAATCTTGATGATCGCTTCATCGCTCGTGTGTGCCCTTTTCTTGTCGGAGAAGATGTCTCCCGTATGGCTCGGTTTGAGCCGTGGGCAACATGCGTTAACGGCTTGGCATTGCTGCTACCAAACGGTGGATGGAACGCTGGAGCCCACGACCGCATTTTGCTCTATGAGGCCTACATTCCAGACGCATCATTCCCGGATTCAATCGACGGGCTAATCAAAGCCATGGGGCAGACGCATTCTGCACTCGCTGCTTTTGAAACGCCCAACACAGAACGGCTGTGGAACGACCGGTTGAAATCGATGGAAGATGAACTGAAGCCACACACCTTGTGGCGAGCCCCGCACACCACAGCGACCGTTGGCTTACCATCGGTCAACTTCGATCTCAATCACACCGTTCAGACCGAACATGGGGCGGCCTTTATCGCCATGCCCCGGACCCTTGCAGACCATTTGGTCTGCCAGCCGTCACGCCTTCCATCGCTTGCTTGCCTGATGCGCTTGGAACGTCAGTGGAGTTCGCACGTGAAGATGGACTCGGCTCAACGCCAATCCATGCTCGAAGGATGGTCCCAGCACACACCATCCGCTTGGTCCAGCAGCAAAGCCCTCTCAACCGCGCTTGGTGGAGCATGGGTGTGGCGCTACAATGCGGTGCTCGAACAGTTGCTTAAGGCCAGAACTTACGGCGATGAACAGCTTGAGCAGCAAAGCCTCGATTGGCTTGGTGAAGTGTCAAGACTTCAGGCTCGTTTAGGTTCATTGCGCATGTGGAAATCCGGGGTATGGGTTGCGCTCACCGGTCTTCTTGTGGCTTACTTTGGCAACGATTGGGGCACGTTTACACCAACAGGTTCAGCCATGATCGCTGCTGCGAGCCTTGGGTTTGGATTGGTTACCAACCGCGTGTACTGGGCAAAAGATCCCCCGCCGTATTAGGACGATTGAACCATTCGTGGGTCAAAGAAGGTCAGACCGTTGTCCTTGGCCGTTTGCATGATGCTGAGCACCAATTCTTCCTTGGCTTTTCGTTCTGGAGCGCCACCTGCAACATCCCAATACAGATTGACCGAGATATCGAGTGAGGTCGCCGTCAGGGTGCTGACTTGACACCATGAGGATTCGGGCTTGACCGTAACGGGGCTTTCATGGATGGATTTGAGCACTTGAGTGCAGAAATCGGCAACCTTTGCCGGGTCAGAATTGAGTTCCAGATGGAGGGCGGTCTGCCAGCGTCGCCAGCGTCGCTTACCGAAGTTCTCCACTGGAGTGTTGACAAGATTTGCGTTTGGCACAGTGACGATGGTGTCTGCGGCGGTTCGAATCAGCGTGGTGCGCAGGCTGATTTCAGTCACTTCACCTTCCACTGAATCGATGATGACCCAGTCGCCGATCTTGAACGGGCGGTCGAGCAGTACGGTGGTTGCGCCGAACAAATTTGAGATGGTGTCCTTCGCCGCCAATGCAAGGGCCAATCCAGAAATCCCAAGACCAGCAACAAGCGATGTCAGATTGAATCCAAGAGCGTCAGCGACGAACACTGAACCGATGAACACGATGGCAAACCGAAGGATGCTTTCAATGGCTGAAATGAGCGTTCGCTCGGTGCCGTCTAACTCATCATCGTTGTCGAGCAAGCCAACGACATCTTGCACGATTGCGACGAGTCGGAACGCCCAAACGACAAGCGAGATGGCAAAGATAAATTGCAACACATTAGGGATGATTCTGATGGCAAGGTCTGGCAGTTCAATACCGGTGTTGACATCGCCCATCATGTCGATCAGTGTGTTGATCAAAAACAACGCCACACCTGCTCCAGCAGCCGTTCCCAGTGCCTTGTCGGAATCGCGAATTGTCTTTGCTTGAATGGAGTCTGATTGGACAATTTTGCGCAAGATGCGTGGGGCTAGAGCCATCACGCCGATGCGGACGAACACGGACAAAGTAAGAATGCCAAACAGCATCACAATGGTTGCGTTATTCATCAAAAAAACCTCTTCGGCCCAAAACGAACCATCCTCAGGATTCAAGATTCCACTCATGGTTCTGCGAGGACTTGCTTGCTTTGGTTGTTTTGCTAAATTCTGTCCCCTACGGGGACATGCCAACAACGCGAACGCTTCAAGAAGTCGAGCGGTTTGGCTTAGGCGATACCATGATGCAAAACGGCAAGGTTCTCCGCACTCGCCCTTCCTTTGGAGCCCTCATCGTGCTTCCACTTTTACTGTCGCTTTTGGCGCCAATTGCGAACGCTGGTCTGGCCCAAGACGAGGCTACTGGATACGCTCCTGAGGACATTTGGTCTGACGATTACAACGACATGATCTTCCCTTGGGCATCAGCGAATGAGCCTATCCTTCAATTCAAGGAATACCACACCTATGACACCATGAAGTCTCGAATGCTGCGCCTTGCTGAAGACAACCCTGACATTTTTGAATTCCATGAAGGCATGAACGGTGGGACGAACGCACGTGGTGAAGAAGTCACTGCAAACGCCTACGAAGGCTGGTATTACGGCCACGCTTCACCATGGATGAAGATTACCGCCGATGTACAAGACGGTGATTACAATCCATTTGTTGGCGATAACGGCAACTACCCTGAGCGCCACGATGTCATGATTGTCGGCAACCACCACGCCCGTGAATGGATGTCTTACACCGTTCCTATGATGCAGTTAGAAGTCATTGCATTCTCCTACAATAACATCGGCTACGATAACGATGGCGATGGTGAAATAGACGAAGACCCATGGGGCGATGCAAACGGTGACGGTGCCCTTGATGACGACGGCGATTGCCTTGGATTGGACGCCTCGTTCCAAGATTCCAACGGCGATGGAACGGCTTGTGGCCCAGGCGACCTTGGTGTCGATGAAGACTACTCTGAGCAGTGGATTACTGATCTTGTCAACTCCCGTGAAATCTACCTCATCCCAATGCTGAACACTGATGGTAACATCTACGACCGTGATGTGTACATGCCAGGCCAATGCCCAGGAGAAGAAGCTTGGGATTGCTCGGCGGCTGGTTGGAGAAAGAACCTTCGCGACAACACCGTCACAGGTGTTACACCAGTTCCAGACCTTGACGAATCCGTCGATGAAGGATGCGACGGGGTCGATCTCAATCGTAACTATCAGTTCGAATGGGGCGCTCCACTTGGTGCCACAGGACCACTGTTCCCTGGTGCGTGCTATGCAGGGCAAAATAACGATGTGTACAACGGTCCGGTCGACGACACCGACAACGATGGCGACGGGCAGGTCAATGAAGACCACGTTGATGGAAAAGACGACGATGCTGATGGCGTGACCGATGAAGACTGGTGGGGTGGAAACTCAGAGCCAGAAACCAAGTTCATCCAAGACATGACCGAAATGAACGATGATACCGGTGACGGTTCAAGCGAGTTCAAGGCGACCATCACTCACCACTCCTACTCGGAACTGATCCTCTACCCTTGGGGTCACTGCACAGATTGTGAAAGCCCTGACCATGAGCAACTCAAGTATCACGGCCAACAAATGGCCGACATGACTCAGTATGCCAACCTCCAATCATCAGATCTTTATCCAACATCTGGAGATTTCTGCGATTGGCATTACGGGGTACACGGTTCGTACTGCTATACTTCTGAAATTGGAACTGCGTTCCATCAGCAACCAGAAGACATCGATCATATCGCCGTTCGTAACCTCGGAACTGGATTTTACATCGCAGAGATTGCAGACAGCCCGCGTGAGCGCGCTGACCTTGCCATCGCCAACATCTCTCAACAAAATTACCTCGAGCCCGAGGATAAGGTGGAAATTCCACCTGAAGGCGATATTCCAATTGATTTGTGCGTTTCCAATGCCTTCCCATACAGTGAAACCAAGTCGATGATTGAATGGCGAACGGTCAAACCAAGTCGCTTGCAAAGTGATTACGGTCCACGAGAATGGGCAACCACCGCTTGGGAATCTGTGCCTGTGATGGCGGTCGAAGGCGAATCCTGTTCCGTGTCGAACGGCAACGGTACAATCCTCCGAGGCATGGTGCCAATTTCTGAAACTGCAACCGGAAAACTCCACTACAAAGCCACCGTTTCGACCTTGGCTGGTTCTGACCTGTTCCAATACCCAAGCGATGGTGCGTACTACGAAATCGACCTTTCCTACCGAGCAGCCTACGGCAGCGTGATTGGTTCCTTCTTGATGTTTGGAATCACCGCCTCCTTCGTATGGGGCGGTCTTGCTGTGTGTCTACGAATGATGCTTTCAGACGATGAAGAAGCCATCGACCTCACCGACGCTCTTCTTGAGGAGGAGAAGAAATGAGCGATGAAGGGCAATCCGACCAATTCAACGGCCGGCTCGGTCTCATTTTCGCATCGATTGGTGCAGCCATCGGTACCGGAAACATCTGGCGTTTCCCGCGAATGGTTGGTGCAAACGGTGGAGGAACATTCCTTGTTCCTTGGCTTATTTTCCTGTTTGCGTGGTCGATCCCACTCGTGATTGCAGAATACGCAATGGGGAAGCGAAGCCGTACAGGAACCATCGGTACATTCCGGATTTTCGCCGGTAAGAAATTCGCATGGATGGGGTTGTGGACCGCATGGATTTCCACCGCTATTGGCTTCTATTACGCCGTCGTTTCAGGATGGACCATCAAGTACTTCCAACTTGGAATCAGCGGAGCACTCACTGGAGAAGACGTTGATACAACAGAAGTTTGGAATGCGTTCTTGCAATCTCCAGGCCAAGTGATTTTCTTCCAATTCCTCGTGATTGTTTTGACCCTTGCCGCCATTTGGAAGGGTGCAAAAGCGATTGAAAAAGTCAACTTTTACCTGATGATTTCCCTGTTTGCATTGCTCTTCCTCACCCTGTTCCTCTCGCTTTGGATGGATATGGAAGACGGCAGCCTTGACGGGGCTATGTTCATGTTCACCGTTGACTTTGCCATGCTCAAAGAACCAGAAGTATGGATCAATGGCCTGTCACAATCAGCTTGGTCATGTTCGGCTGGTATGGGTATGTGCATCACCTACGCTGTGTACATGAGCAAAGACGAGGACACAGTCCTCAACGCTTTCACCATGGGCCTAGCCAACAACAGCATCTCAATCATCGCAGGTCTTGCCGTGCTCTCCGCAATCTTTGCAGTGAGCCCAGACCCGCTGGCAACGGTGACTGGCGGTTCTTCAGCGATCACGTTCTTGGCGTTACCAGAAGTGTTTGCCAAAGCCCCGTTTGCACCGATAGGTCCGTTGTTTATGATGGCAGGATTCTTCCTTGCGCTGTCTTTTGCTGCCATGACTTCAATGATCTCTACGGTTGAATTGTGCGTTCGAAACTTCGTTGACCACGGCTACAACCGAGAGAAATCCGTTGCCCTCACCGGTGCGGCTCTGTTCATGTTCGGTATTCCATCAGCCGTCATGTGGATTAAACTCGACAGTGAAGGCGTTGCTTTCCCAGAATTCTTGGAAGTTCAAGACCACATCTGGGGCTATGGACTGATGTTTTCAGGTCTGTTCATCGCCTTCTCGATTTGGAAGTATGGCTATCTGCGTTGGAAGTCCGGCGTGGAAGCTGGTGTTGCCCCACCTGGTTTCAAGGGCTACTTGGGCTTCGGCGTTTCCGCATTCCGTGATGACTTCATCAACACAGGTGACAACGACATGGAAGTTGGGCGATGGTGGGACCTCTTGATGTACCTCGCATTCCCGATTCTCTTCTCGGTGCTGATGATTTCGTACTTCAGCGACATGATTGCTAACACTCCAGATGTATGGGATCCTTCCAATCCGAAAGGCCTCTCCATCATCCTGTTGTTCTGGGGAGTCATTGCTGCACTGTTCATCAGTTTCAACAAATTCCTCATCCAACGACCGCTGTATCGAAACATCCCAGAAGGGGCTGATGTTGACATTAGCACTTTGCCGGGTGGCGACGACGATCTCGTTGTCGCACGTGGCGAGGATGCACCTGGCTTCGAATATCTCACCGCTGGGAATACTGCTTGATGTAAAGGAAGTGAGCGGGTGGGAGACCTCGTTGAAACGCTGGTGACCGGTTTTCTGGTCTCTGCACTGTTCATCGTCATCGTATGGTGGTTTTGGCGACGCTATGACCAGCCAAGCGAGACCCAATTAGCGCGCGAAGAGGAACTTGCGAAAAAGAAGGAAGAGCAACAAATGTGGCGTGCGGTCGAGGCACAAATCGCAGAAGAGAAACTCGCCCTTGAAGAAAAAGCACTCTACCTTCGAAAGAGGGCAGAACAAGAGGAACGGGCACGCCCTCCTGCTGCTGGAGCCTTAACCAACGCCTTGGATGCGTTTGGGAGCGTGGAGCAACCTGCGTCAACCACTGCAAAAGAAGCACCAGCCTTTTCCAACCACGAATCCGCTCCAAGTGAAGGCATCGAGGTCGACGCTGAGGGCCTCGATGACGCTTTAGATCTCGATCTTCTGCTGGCTTCAACACCTGCAGAGGTGCGTCAAGACAAGGGCGTACAACCTACCGCACAGACTGTTGCCGAACCAGATTGGGACTTGGTTGAAAAATTGGAACAGCTCTCCAACAGCGAAGTGTTGGACGAAGTGCCTCATCCTGAACTTCCGGTGGCACCGGATCTCGATGTCTTAGCCAACACCGAGGCCTTGATCGACAGTGACCCAGATGATGTGGTTCAATGGGAAAGCGACGATGAGCTGCCCGATGAAGACGCATGGGATGTCAAGTGGGTTGCCGGCAGCGAAGAAGAGGAATGAACCCACTGTTTCACCTCGTTTCAAGGCGAAGGGGTGATGAACGGTTAGCGAGTGGCACGAAGCATGGTGCAACGCCCGCGAGGGACCCGCGACTTCACCCCCGAGGTGATGAATCGCCGTCTTGCGTTCGAGCACCTCTTGGAGGAACGCGCCCGTCGTCACGGATTCAAACGGGTGCAAACTCCGGTGTTCGAGTCGCTTGATTTGTTCACCGCAAAATCTGGCCCGGGCATTGTCAGCCAATTGTATGCGTTTGAAGACAAGGGTGGACGGCCGTTGACGCTTCGACCTGAACTCACGGCTCCAGTCATGCGTATGATTGCAGAAGAAATGCGCAACGACACCAAACCACTGCGACTTTCCTATTATGGTCAGTGCTACCGCTATGAGGAGTTCAAGAAAGGCCGCTACCGTGAATTTTTCCAGTACGGCGTTGAACTGATTGGCGCCTCAGGCCCTCTTGCCGAAGCCGAAGTCATCGCTCTGGCCATCGATATGCTCGATGCGTGTGGATTGAAGAATTGGGAAATTCGAGTTGGCCACGTTGGTATTCTCAAAGGCGCTTTGACCGGACTTGGTCTTGCTGCAGATGCACCGGAGGGCGCCAGTGAGCCTCCGATTGCCAGCGCTATGCGGTTGCTCGACAAAGGCGATGATGCGGGACTCGAAGCCCTGTTCAGCGCTCAAGGTATCGATCCATCACACGCAGCCCCCTTGCGCGCTCTTGCCAATCTTGAGGGTGGCATTGAGACCCTCGGGCCAGCACGAGACATCCTCTCTTCTCTGTCAGGCGTTTCGCTTGAAGCGCTCGATGATTTGCAAACGACCCTTGAGGCCGTGGCCCATCTTGCACCAGCACCACCATCCCTGGCGGTTGATTTGACCGTTGCTCGTGGATTGGATTACTACACCGGCATGGTGTTCGAAGTCAAGGTGCCTGAAATGGGCGGTGAAGGGCAAGTGCTTGGTGGCGGTTCCTACAAGTTGCTGCACCTGTTTGGTCTTCCAGATCTTGATCCCTGTTGTGGCTTCGGCCTTGGCTTTGATCGTGTGCTGTTGGGTCTTGAGGCCCAGGCTGAAGCCGCTGGTCGAGAAGAAGTCGTTCCGGGTGAAGTGGACCCGCTTGGTACCATTGCCGTCATCCCCTTCGGCATCGATGCCTCCCATGTGCTTCCAATTGTGGCTGCGTTGCGCAACGCTGGTGAGCGGGTTGATCTTGAACTGCGTTCTCGTAAGATTGGCAAGGCCATGAAGTGGGCCAATTCAACAGGTGCTGCGTTCACAGTTGTGGTCGGGCCTAGGGATTTAGAATCCGGTCAAGCCATGCTCAAATCGCTCAAGAGTGGGGAGCAACAGGCTGTCGAACTGAACGCAGAAGCATTGCAGGCTGCTCTTGCAGCCATGCGCTCTTGAATCACTCCTCAGACTCTTCATCCTTTGAAGCGTTGATGAACATCGCCATACCGATGGCTGCAGAAGCAACCACCAAAGTAAATCCTGGCGTGTCTTCGCTGTCCATCATGCCGTCTTCACCGGCTTGGAAGGCTTCTTCCCAAGTCACCGGGTCAATGGGGAGTTCGAGTCTACCATCTTCAGCAAGTTTGATTCCAAAGGCTGCAGGAACACCAGATGGAAGTCCGAACAAACCACCGTCGTTGTAGTTTCCTTTGACCTTCATGGTCACTTCGATGATTGGGTTGTCGTTCGTACCGTCCCAAACCAAGTTTCCACCTTCTTCGGTAAGCGTATGGGAGAACACGACGTTCTTCCAATTGTTCGCGGGCCAAGCTTGTTCAGTGTGTTGGTAGACCTTGTTCGCACCACGGTAGACAGTGATGTTGAGCAATTCACAATCGCCGTTGCAGTCGCCGCCGTCGCCGTCTTCGAGATCCCCGTTGTAGTAGACATTGAAATTTCCACGCAACTCTCCACCTTCAGTCATTTGAAGGCGCTTATCGAGGGAGGGGTCCATCGTGAAACGATATTTGATGTTGATAACCCCTGAATCCTTTTCCTCGCGGAGTTCTTGATCTGGCTCTCCATCGTCATCGACGTCGTCGCCGTTTCCTTCATCATCTGTGTTGTTGAAGTGAGTCCAATAAGCAGACATGCCATTGGCCCAAAGGTACATCGTGGTGTTGTTCGCGTTGGGTTGTTTTGGATCTTCAGCAGGTTCCTGCTGCATGACGCTGACATCACCGGCTTGAACCGGAGTCATCAACAATGCAACCACAATCAAGCAGAGAAGGGCTTTGCCTCGCATGGTTGAGATGGGGCGCCACATACATTTGACGCTTACGAACGATGTGGCATTACAGTTTTGACGCCGAATGGGGGGGTCAATCGAAGCGCTGGAAGCCAAGAGGGCCGTTTTGCTGATTCTGATTTTGAGTCAGGCGCAACGCATCACCAAGCATGTCCGGCTTCATCTGAGGGGAACGCAAATCGGTTCCGCCAACTCCGGTGATGATGGCCATGACCTTGATGGTGTCACCGAAGCCAGCATCTTGGCGTGCACCCCAGATCACGTTGGCGTCCTCGCTGACCTTTGAGGTCAACAAATCAACCACTTGCGAAGCGGTATCAAGCGTCATGTAACGGCCACCAGTGACGTGAATGAGCACGCCAGTAGCGCCAGAGATATCGACGTCGAGCAAAGGATGGTTGAGGGCTTCGTGGACCACTTCTTCGGGACCACGATCCGATTCTCCGTAGAGCATCATGGTGACGCCACCGTTGGCCATGATGGCTCGAACGTCAGCGAAATCAAGGTTGATGAGTGAAGGCAAGGTGATGGTTTCCACAATGCCCTTGACGATTTCAGCAACGAGTTGGTCCATGATGGAGAATGCTTCGTCAAGTGGAAGGTGGGGCACATAATGCAAGAGTCGATTGTTGTCAAGCACCAGCACAGCGTCCGCAGTTCGTCGCAGCGACTCCAACCCTTCGAGGGCTCGACTCATGCGTTGACGTCGCTCAACGTGAAACGGTGTGGTGACAATACCAACGACAAGAGCGCCAGCAGACTTCGCTTCTTCGGCCACAATCGGACAGATTCCAGTTCCAGAACCACCGCCAAGACCGCTTGCAATGAACACCAGGTCGGCGCCAGTCACGATGCGTCGGATCATTTCTCGACCTGCTTCAGCACAGCGTCGACCAGTGGAAGGGTCACCCCCAGCCCCAAGGCCACGGGTGATGTGTCGTCCAACCAGCAATTTTTGCAAGGCTCGAGTGTGATCCAAATGTTGCTTATCGGTGTTGATGGCAACCGTCACAGCTCCTTCGACACCAAGGTGGGTGATTCTGTTGAGGGTGTTGTTTCCTGAGCCACCACAGCCAACGATGAGGATGCGTGGATTGGGCACGCCTAGAGTCCCAACTTCATCATCCATGAGGGCCGTAGCGCCGCGATTCACCGCCTCTTTGGCCATTTGACTGACCATGTCGGCGAGCGCTTTGTTTTCAGCTCCTGAACTTGGTGTACCTGTGGGTCCCATCCCTACACATCCTGATTTCCACAGCCTACTCTTTCCCTACTTAACCGCGACCATTCTCTCAAGGATTGAGAGGCCGATTTTGCTAGTAGATTTCGCACACCAAAGCACCTGAATCACACATATCCCTCAACCCTTGATAAGGTACGCATTGAACCGTGGAATTTCGCTGAATTTAGCGGTATTTTCACCAGTGCCGCCTCTTCTGTGATTGATGAGGGTTAAGTAGTGGAGGCAAGTGCGACAGAATACCTCGCTTAGCTCAGTTGGTAGAGCACCTGACTGTAGTTGTGTAAAAACAAACGTCTCAGCAGACATCAGGGTGTCCCCAGTTCAAGTCTGGGAGCGGGGACTCTAATTCTATCAGTTAGGATTGTCCCCGCTAAATCGAGAGGTTGAGCGTTTCTTGTTGTGTCCTCTCTCATGGGAGCGGGGACCACATTGGCAACGCGTCGCTTTGGCGTTGTCAACGCTCAATCGAGATATTAGGTGCTTTTTCGTTCAGTAGATTCCACCAGGGAACTGGTAGGCATCCTTGTGCTTGAGAAACGACATTTCCGGCGCACCTTCGGGGCGGCCCTCGGGCGTCAAATCGAACATGAAGTTGTACTGCACTAATTCGAGCAATGCAGAGCCAAACACCGAATAAGTGCGGTAGACTTGATTGTCAGCATCTCGCTTGAAGATCGAAATACCTGGCAAGTTTTCCAGTGCTGTACATGAGGTGGTAGACGAACAATGTGTCCGCTTCACCAAACAGATCGCCGAGGCTCTTGTGGCCGAGAGGTCCGCCGTCGAAGACGTAATCTTGGTCGGTTTTTCGCCATGGAAGGGCTTAGCGTTTCTTGGCAAGAGCGATAGTCTGCTTTGTGTTCTGCTTCAAGTTGCATGAATGCAACCCGCGCCTCAACCCATTCTGCATCCGATACGACGTTCTTGGAACTCATGGACGCTGGTTAAAAATCCGCCGCATAATGCTTCTTCCGGCTGGCGGTTGGAATTCGAATCATCATGATTCGGAGTCTACAACTGCAGGCTCAATTGGAATCATTAGTCGTACTTTTTCCAGTCGCCACCAAAGCCGACTTCTCGGTACCAGTGGTTGTTTGAGCCTTCGGGCCACTCCAGCCATTCTTGCCCTTCATGGGCTTGACCGATCAGCTCCGAGGAAGGTTTCGATGTTGGTGGCGTTCCAGTGGCACTTGGAGGAGGCGTTGGCTTTACTTCCTGTGTTGTTGGAATTTTTACCTCTTCCTTGAACATGTGATTCGTGGAGTCAATGGCAGTGAATTCAGATTGTTGCACAGTGGGTCTTCGGACCAAGACCACAATGACAGCAATTGCAGACATAGCAAAGGTACCTCCCATGAAGATCACCATCAAGCCACCTTCTTCGGATTCTGAGTTCGACGCTGCGGAGTCAGTGGTTTCACCGGGGCAATCCTCTGCATTAATCACGATCGCTTTCCCACCTGGGCAGGTGTAATAATCGCTTGATTCGTTTGAAGAAGGATCCACAACCAAGGTGACTTCCGTTCCACCGGTGCTGATTGTTTCAGAACATTCGCCCAAATCAGTCACGACGTCCGTGCCACCAGGGCATACATAGTAGAACGGAGTTTCTTCATTTGTGGAATTGTTATTTTGCTGGCTTCCAGAGTTAGAATCATCTTCTGGGCAATCAGTGGGGTCGAGGACCACGAGGCTCCCCGCAGGGCACACATAGTAGACGACACTGCTGCCGCCATTTTCATCATCGAGGGTTTGGGTGGCTGAGCAGCCCTGAGCGTTGACAACCCCAATTGATCTTGGGCAGTCATCAATGCTGTTGGAAATTCCATCGTTGTCATCATCCTCGTCTTCAAATGCATCTCTGCATCCATCCCCGTCGAAATCAGTGTTGATGTTTGAGGGCCAGTCAACAGCACCCCGGGGGCACGCATCGATGGAATCTGCAATTCCGTCGTTGTCATCATCAGCATCCTCGAGATCATCATCGAGGCAACCATCCCCATCGTGGTCCGTCAATGTTCCAGAAGACCAGTCAATAACGCCCATTGAACAGAGGTCGGATTCGTCGCGAACGAGATCTCCATCGTCATCATTGTCTTCGACATCTTTGCAACCATCACCGTCTAAGTCATAGCTTGCGCCAGTGATGCCAATTGGGCAGGCATCGGTTGAGTCTGGTTTTCCATCGTTGTCGTCGTCCAGATCTTCATCGGTTGAATCTTTACATCCGTCGCCATCGTGGTCGGTTATGGATTCGGACGTCCATGACAACACTCCTTGTGGGCAGGTATCAAATCCATCCATGATACCATCTGAATCATCGTCAGGGTCGCATGCGTCTCCGTCCCCATTGCCGTTGTAGTCTCCCTGAGTTGGATTGTATGTGTCTGGGCAATTATCGTTTGTTCCAACATTGTCTCCATCGAAGTCAGGCATAAAGAAGAACATGTAATTGTAGCCTGAGGCGATGACACCGCCATCATTTGATCGACCGTTGACCATGGTCGCAGTGGTCGACTCCACATCGACAATGTCTCCATCATCCAAGTCAACCCAGAGAACCTCGTAGTTGTTGGAGCCCGTTGGTGAATTCACCTCGACCCCTTGATACTGATATCGAGTCTCGCTGTTGCTCTCATGGCCGATGATGAATGCTACAGTTTCACCATCGCTGTGAGAATGGAATGGTAACAAATCATCATCATCAAATCCTACATTTGCGGACCACTCGATTCCCGTTTCAATGTCGATCTTAGAAACTATGTATTCCAGAATCAAATCACTGTACTGAGTGATAAGTGCACCATTGATGCTTGTCTGTCCAACATACCAATCACTGAAAATCACAGAGCCATCGCTGTCAATACCCAACAGCTTGGGGGAGAGTTGGTAACCTTCGGATTGTTCATTCACCGCCATGTGCCCGTCCCAATTGCCCGTGTTATCCATCACAGCAATGTATTGAGCGTATCTTGGGGAGTGGGAGATTTTTTGCCCAGTAAAATTACTTTCAGTATCCGAGCCTGATACAAAATCCCGAGTGTTCCCAGTGAGGTACATACTTCCATTTTCAATCATCATGTCAGTGAAATGGATGGAGGTATATGGTGAACTGACCATCGATTGTTTGGCTCCGTTCGTACCGACTGATACCCACATGTTGCAATATCCTTCTTCTCCTCCAAGCGGGCACAATATCGTTTGTGAATCGTACTTAATCGAATTCGATGTGGTAAGGAACATATGAAGGCCAGATTCATTGACATCAAACAACGGCGTCATGTAGTTGTATGTTGGTGCAGCATATGGGACTTCGAGCATTCGTACCCAGTTTGTGCCTGTCGTGGTTGCAGATGTAATGCTGTAATCGAGGTATCCTGAAGCAGATGACCCTATTAGAACCGTGTACAAGGTTCCATCTTCCCCAAGATCTTGATAGGCCAAAGAATTGTAGGCGTATCCAGTGGTTTGTTCTAGATCAACCCAATCCCACGAGCCGTTATTGTAAAATGCCGTAACAAGATTGTGGGA
>Ga0228638_1000406_pt1 | contig 19053 bp, 17 predicted proteins | sample 48DmetaG_FD_182704 | JGI IMG/M metagenome (GOLD analysis project Ga0228638, IMG submission 182704) | Seawater microbial communities from Monterey Bay, California, United States - 48D | ecosystem: Environmental > Aquatic > Marine > Coastal | place: USA: California | collected 2016-10-31 | reverse complement strand
GGCTTGCGTTATGCACCATCACTGCCGGTTTGACAAGTGGCCATTTAACCGATCGGTTGAAATGCGCGCGCCCTCAAATACATCTCGAGACACATCCCGAGACACATCTCGAGACGCCCCTGATGACACCCCCCTAGACAAAGCGCGCTTAAGACCCCATTTAAGGGGCAGGAGATTTGATTATGTCATCAGAATTTACACCCGCCGATAAAGGCACGGACGCATTGGACACCCCGCTTGGTCAAGGCGGCGCGTCACCGGCAGGTGATGACGGCGCCAGCATTGTCGATGTGACGACTGAGAACTTTATGGCCGAGGTGATTGAAGCGTCGCAAGAACGGCTTGTTTTGCTGGATTTATGGGCGCCCTGGTGCGGCCCGTGCAAGCAATTAACGCCGGTGTTGGAAAAGCTGGCGGCGCAATCTGACGGTGCCGTGCGTTTGGCGAAAATGAATATTGATGAACACCCCGCCATTGCCCAGCAATTACAAGTGCAGTCCATTCCCGCAGTTTTTGCCTTTAAGGGCGGCCAGCCGGTTGACGGCTTTATGGGCGCTTTGCCGGAAAGCGAGGTTAAAAAATTCCTCGAAAAACATTTGGATGATGCGCTTGGCCTTTCGCCCGCCGAGGCCTTGATGGAAACCGCGGCGGAAGCTTTGGCGGCCGGTCAGATTGAGGATGCGGTGGAATGTTATGGCGCGGCGTTAGAGCAAGAGCCCGGTCATATTGGTGCCATGGCCGGATTGGCGCAAAGCCATTTGGCGGCCAATAATATAGAGGCGGCGCAGCAGGCTTTGGCGGCCAGCCCGCCACATGATAATGACCCGGCGCTGGGCGCGGCGCGGGCCGCTTTGGCCTTGGCTGAAAAAATGGCTGATAAAGCGGCCGAGAAAATGGCCGATAATCCCGACGGGGCTGAGGGCGATGAGGCGGCGCAATTGCAGGCCTCTGTGGCGCAAGATGAAAATAATCATCAGGCGCGTTTTGACTTGGCCTTGGTTCATCATGGCGCGGGTCGGCGCGATGCGGCGCTGGATGAATTACTGGAAATTGTCGCGCGGCAGCGCGATTGGAATGATGATGCGGCGCGCAAACAATTGGTCGAATTATTCGACGCTTATGGCGCGCAAGATGAATTGGTGATGGCGGCGCGCAAGCGGCTGTCATCCATATTGTTTAGCTGATAGGCTTGATTTATGTCCTTTGACCCTGAGACCATTGGTGAGTTGCCCGAAACCGTGCCGGTATTTCCGCTGGAAGGCGTGTTATTGCTGCCGCGCGGGCAATTGCCGTTAAATATTTTTGAGCCGCGCTATTTGCAAATGTTTGAAGATTCGCTGAGCAAAGGCCGCCTTTTGGGGCTGGTGCAACCTTATGATGATGAGGGCGGGGCCGATCAGTTGCAGCGCGTCGGTTGTTTGGGGCGCATTTCCTCTTTCAGCGAGACCGATGATGGCCGCATGGTGGTCTCACTGACCGGCGTGGCGCGCTTTGCGGTGGCTGAGGAATTAAATGTGCTGACACCTTATCGCCAAATTCGCGCCGATTATCGCCCCTTTGAAAGCGACCTGATTGCCGATGTCGGCAGTATTGATGTCAATCGCGAGGGCGTGTTGGATGTGTTGAAACGCTATCTCGAGGCCAATGGCATGCAAGCCGATTGGCCGGCCATTGAAAGCTCAAATAATGAGGCTTTGGTCAATTCATTATGCATTATCAGCCCCTATGGCGCGCAAGAAAAGCAAGCCATGTTGGAGGCGGCGACCCTGGCCGAGCGGGCCGAAATTTTAATCGCGCTCACTGAAATGGTGCTGGCCCAAATCGGGCAAGCGGGTGGCGCGAATGATAATGCCGTTCAGTAAAACCGATAAAGAGGCGACGCCATGAACGATACACAAAAACTCGACCCGGCCTTATTGGAGCTGTTGGTGTGTCCGGTCAGCCATGGCCCGCTATCTTATGATGCGACAGCCGGTGAGCTGATCTCGAAGGAGGCCGGTCTGGCCTATCCGGTGCGCGACGGCATTCCGATTATGTTGGCGGAAGAAGCCCGCAAGCTTGACGGTTAAGCCGCGCTAAAGCCGCGTCCTCTTTTTCCTGAAAACCTAAAACCCGCGCCCGCGCATCAGCCGTGGCAGAGGCGGCGTGCCGCCATTGGCTTGCGCCCGAAACCGCGCTGCCAGCGTCTTGTTTGAGCGTGCCATGCGTCCGGTGAGTGCCAGGCCGAGCCTTGCCAAGGGCGCGGTGAAGCGGCTTTGGGGGCCGGAAAAAATCTCGGCCAAAAAATGCGTGGTCGCGGCCATCGTGCCGCCATCGGCGCGGCGCAGGGCCTGATAATCGGCCAGCGCATGCGGCCCATTTAACGCCAATCCCAGACTTTGCGCGTCATATAATGTGTCGGCCAATTGTGCCGCATCGCGCAGGGCCAAATTAAACCCCTGACCGGCCAGCGGGTGAATAATATGCGCCGCCTCACCCAGCAAACAAATATGCCCATCGACATAATTTTCTGCCAGAGCGAGCGATAATTTTTGTAAAGCCCGCGGGCCGTCAGCGGTCAACGCACCGGCATGGCCTTGCGTGGTTTGGTTAAGCTCATGGGCAAAAATATCCGCCTCAATATCGGCCAAAGCCGTGGCGCGGGCTTGCGGCAAAGACCATATGAGGGCGCGTTTTTTCGGGTCGGGCAGGGGCAGAAGGGCGAGCGGCCCGCTTGGCAAAAATATCTGCACGGCTTGGCCGTCATGCGGGCGGTCGCTGTCAACGGCGCAAACCAAAGCGGCGGCGTCATAATCATGAGCCAGCCAATGCGCGGCGCCCGATTGACGCCATGGTGGCGCGGCGGTTGAGGCGCGTGGCATGCGCGCGCAATCAACCAGCAGCGCGGCGGTCATCTCCGTGCCATCAGCAAAATCGGCGCGGCCTGTGGTGTTATCGAAATCAACCAATGCGGGCGCTTGCCCATTTAGCGCGCCATTGGCGTTTTTGCCCACTGTTTTGCCCGCTGTTTTGCTCGCTGTTTTAAAAGCCGCATCAAATGCCGCGTGAATGGCGCGGTCGAGGCTGGTGCGACTGACAATATGCGCCAGCACATTAACCTCATTTTGCGGCTCTTCATTGCCTGTATTCTGTGTGGGGTTAAAATCCAGCCCGCCCTGATGCGCCATGGCGGCGGCATCGCCATAAACCGCCATATCGCAAACCGGCGCGGTGGGCAGGTCGAGCCGCGCCCAGACACCCAATAGCTCCAACATGTTTTTAGCCGCCGGACTGAGGGCCAAAACACTGGTCCAATCATGCGTGTCCGGCTCATTTATTTGGGCGTTTTCTTGATGAGGGGGCGCGAGCCATATCGGGATATTTTTATCAGCCATCGCGGCGGCCAAAGCCAGTGCGGTGATGCGCGCCGTGCTGCCACTGCCGTGAATCACTATCGGGTTTTGCTCTGGCATATTCGGTCTCCATACCGCTCATCTCGCTTAGTGCGTTTAGTGCATCCAGTGCGTCTTGTCGCAACTGGCTGCGACAGTGCCGCAAAAGCGCGCGCCCGTCCAGTCCCTGCCCCATTACCGGCACATCGCCTTAAAGCCAATGGCTTTATGGTAAATCAGGGATAAACAAGCGATATATGCCCATAAATTAGGCGCGGTTAAAATCACTGCCTAAAAAGCAAGCAGTTTCAGCCCGCTGCCAAGCAAATACCGCCGCGTGAGGCGCGGCAGTTTTGGCATGATTCTTGCATAAAAATACTCATATCTAGGGGAGTTATCATGGAAAACAACGCAATAGGCGGCGACGTCTTTTTTATTCTCATGGGCGCCATTTTGGTGTTCGCAATGCATGCCGGTTTTGCCTTTCTGGAAGTCGGCACGGTGCGCAAGAAAAACCAAGTCAATGCCATGGTCAAAATCCTATCGGATTTCGGCATGTCGAGTTTGGCTTATTTCTTCATCGGCTATTCAGTGGCTTATGGCATGGACTTTTTGTCTTCGGCCGCAACCATTAGCGGTGATGGCGGCGATGAGGCTTATGGCCCGCAAGGCCTGTCGCTGATTAAATTCTTCTTTCTGCTGACTTTTGCGGCGGCCATTCCGGCGATTATCTCCGGCGGCATTGCCGAGCGCGCCAAATTCGGCACCCAGCTCATCGCCTCAGGGGTGATTGTGGCGCTGGTTTATCCGTTTTTCGAAGGCATGATTTGGAACGGCAATTATGGTTTCCAAGCCTGGCTCGAAGCCAGCTTTGGCGCGAGCTTTCATGATTTCGCCGGTTCCGTGGTGGTGCATGGCGTTGGCGGCTGGATTGCTTTTTCTGCCGTTATTCTCTTGGGTGCGCGTTTGGGGCGCTATGGCGATAAGGGCACGGCCTTTCCGCCCAGCTCCATTCCGTGGCTGGCTTTGGGCAGCTGGCTGTTATGCATTGGTTGGTTCGGCTTTAACGTGGTCAGCGCGCAATCGCTGGAAGGCGTGTCCGGTCTGGTCGCGGTCAATTCCTTAATGGCTATGGTTGGCGGTATTTTGGCGGCGTTATTTGTCGGCAAAAACGATCCGGGTTTTGTGCATAATGGTGCCTTGGCCGGACTGGTCGCGGTCTGTGCCGGTTCTGATGTTATGCATCCGGGCGGGGCTTTGGCCACCGGCGCGATTGCCGGTGTGTTGTTTGTCAAAATGTTTGTCATCTGCCAAGAGAAACTGAAAATCGATGATGTTTTGGGCGTCTGGCCTCTGCATGGTCTGGCCGGTGCTTGGGGCGGTATTGCTTGCGGTATTTTCGGCCTCGAGGCCCTTGGCGGGCTGGGCGGCGTCAGCCTGATGTCGCAAACCATCGGCACGATTGTCGGTTGCGGTTTTGCCGCAATTGCGGGTGCTGTTGTTTATGGCGGGCTGAAGCAAACTCTGGGCATTCGATTGACCGAGGAAGAAGAGCGGCAAGGTGCCGACCTCTCCATTCATAAAATCGCGGCCAATCCGGAAACCGGTATTGGCTAATGGGCTGCGCTCCCCTTAGGGGGGTGATAACCGAACAGGTCACGCCGCTTTAGGCTTTGCTTTAGCTTTAGCTTTAGCTTTAGGCTTTGCACTAGGCGGCGTGGCTGGGTTAGTCTGAGACAGGCTGATTCGTGAACAACCCGAGCGGGCTGATAGGCCGGGCTCGGGTTTTTCTTTTGGAGACAAAAATGCAAAAAGGGGCTTTTGACACCCTGCCCGCCTCGCCATTTACCCGCCTTCGTGCGCTGCTGGATGATGTGACGCCGCCGCGTGCGCCGGTCTCTTTGGCCTTGGGCGAGCCGCAACACGCGTCGCCCTCTTTTGCGCTTTCTGCCGTCAGTGAAAATATTGAACAATATCGCCGCTACCCGCCCATTGCCGGAACGCCCGATTGGCAAGAGGCCGCCCGCGGTTGGTTGGCCCGCCGCTTTGGTGTGAGCGCTTGTGTGGCGCAGCCGCAGCAAGTTTTGCCGCTCAATGGCACGCGTGAGGGGTTGTTTTTGGCGGCGCAAATCGCGCCCCAGAAACCCGATGGGCTGATGGCCATGCCCGACCCGTTTTATCAAATTTATGCCAGCGCTGCCGTGGCGGCAGGCGCGACGCCGCATTATCTCGCCGCAACGTCGGAGACTGACCATCTGCCCGATTTGGACGCGATTGACGCGGCAATATTGGCGCGTCTGCGCGCGCTTTATTTATGCAATCCGTCCAATCCGCAAGGCGCGGTGGCCGATAAGGCCTATCTCGAAAAAGCGCTGGCGCTTGCCGTGCAGCATGATTTTGTGCTGCTGGTTGACGAGTGCTATGCGGAAATTTATGACCCGCAACGCACCCCGCCGCCCTCAATTTTACAGCTGATGGAAGCGGGCGGGCATGATGACGCGCCGGTGATTGCCTTTCATTCACTGTCCAAGCGGTCTAATTTGCCGGGCCTCAGAAGCGGCATGGCGGCAGGCGGCGCGACGCTGATGCAGGCGTTTCACGATTTGCGCCAAATTGCCGGACCGCAATGTCCGATGCCGGCGCAAGCCGCGGCGGCTTTGGCTTGGGGCGATGACGCCCATGTCGAAGACAATCGCGCGCGCTATGGCGAAAAATTTGATTTTGCCGAAACCGTGCTGGCCGGAAGTTTTGATTTTTACCGTCCCCATGCCGGATTTTTTCTATGGCTGAATGTCGCTGACGGCGCGGCGGCGGCTTTGCATTTATGGCAAGAAGAGGGCTTGCGGGTTTTGCCCGGCGGCTATTTGGGCGGCGCCCATGCGGCGGCCTATATTCGCATTGCTTTGGTTGCCGATATGGCGGTGACGCAAGACGCCCTGCCACGTCTGAAAACTGCATTGGATGGCTTTATGCGCGCGCCGCATCATGCATCAGATAAGACGGGGGGCGCATGAGCCGATTACGCCATATCACCAAGCGCATGCGGGTTGCGGCCGGATTTTTATGGCTGCGCCTGTCGGCTGCCCTCAGCCTGTTATTGGTCTTGCTCTTGGCTTTGGCCGTGCTCAGCTATACACCGCAAGATGCCAGCATGAATGTGTCGAGCGGGGCAGATATTGATAATTGGCTGGCCCGCCCGGGAGCCATTGCGGCGGATATGGTGTTGCAGCTTTTTGGCCTTGCCGTTTGGCTTATTCTCTTGCCCTTGGGCGCGCGCGCGGCGCGGCAAATGACCGGCCATGCGCTGAATTGGCCGAATTGGCGTTTTATGGCGGCGCTGAGTGCGCCATTAATCATGACACTGGCTCTGGCTTTGGGCGGTCGTCAAGTTGACCCGCTATCGCCCATTCCGGGCGGGGCTTTGGGTGAATTGCTGGCCGATGGGCTGGAGACCGGCTTGGCCGAATTTCAGATTTACATGCCGCGCCGCATTGAATTGGCGCTGGCTTATGGCTTGGGCGGCGTGGCTTTGCTGGCCGCTTTATTCGGCAGTGGCTTGGTGCGCAATACGGCACAAATGGGCTGGCAAATGGGCCGCCAAGGTCTGCGCTCGACGCGCCAATTACCGGCCGCTTATCGGCGCGTTAAAGCCGCTGTGATATGGCTCAGCCCGGCGCAATTGCGCCGCTTTGCTGCGCGTCTGCCGGAGCTTAAACCGGCCAGCTGGTTTGCCAATTGGCCATTGCGCCAAGCGGGCGAGCCTAGCGCGCCTGCCGAAAATGAAATGGCGCAAGCCGATGCCACCGCTCAAGATGATTTGGGGCGGGGTGATGTGCATGTGGCGGATAAAAAACCTGCCCCGAAAAAAGGCCGTCGCGCAACCCGCGAAGCGCAGCCCAGCCTGGCCTTTGACAAGGTGTTTGATAAATCGACCTATGAATTGCCGCCCTTGCGGCTGCTGACCGAGCATAAAAAGCCGCGCCAGACGGTGAGCCTCAGCAAGGATGCGCTCGAGGCCAATGCGCGTATGTTGGAAACCGTGCTGGCCGATTTCGGGGTGAAGGGCACAATCGGGCAAGTGCGCCCGGGGCCGGTTGTCACGCTTTATGAATTGGAACCGGCAGCCGGTGTGCGCTCATCGCGAGTCGTCGGTTTATCGGATGATATTGCCCGCTCCATGAGTGCCGTATCGGCGCGGGTCGCGCCCGTGCCCGGCTCTAATGTCATCGGTATCGAACTGCCCAATCAGACCCGCGAGCTGGTTTCCTTGCGCGAGCTTTTATCCTCCAGCGATTTTGAAAGCGGCAAATCAAAACTGACCATGGCGCTGGGTAAGGATATTGGCGGTGCGCCGGTCATGTCTGACCTGACCAAAATGCCGCATCTTTTGGTTGCCGGCACGACCGGTTCGGGTAAATCGGTCGGCATTAACACAATGATATTATCTTTGCTCTATCGTTTGACCCCCGACCAATGCCGCTTGATTTTGGTTGACCCGAAAATGCTCGAATTATCGGTTTATGACGGCATTCCGCATTTGCTCGCGCCGGTGGTGACCGAGCCGAAAAAAGCCGTGGTCGCGCTGAAATGGGTGGTGCAGGAAATGGAAAACCGTTACCGCAAAATGGCCAAAATCGGTGTGCGGAATATTGACGGTTTTAATGAGCGCATGCGCGAGGCCAAAGCCTCGGGCGAGACCTTGTCGCGGCGTGTGCAGACCGGTTTTGATCCGGAAAGCGGCGAGGCGATTTACGAAGATGAGATGATTGAAACCGAAGTGCTGCCTTTTATTGTGGTGGTGATTGATGAAATGGCCGATTTAATGATGGTGGCGGGCAAGGAAATTGAGGCCGCCGTGCAGCGTCTGGCGCAAATGGCGCGCGCCGCCGGTGTGCATCTCGTCACCGCGACCCAACGCCCATCTGTTGACGTGATTACCGGCACGATTAAAGCCAATTTCCCCAGTCGGATTTCTTTTCAAGTCACCTCAAAAATCGACAGCCGCACGGTTTTGGGCGAGCAGGGGGCCGAACAATTATTGGGCCAAGGCGACATGCTTTATATGGGTGGCGGCGGACGCGTGCAGCGCGTGCACGGGCCGTTTGTTTCCGATGAAGAAGTCGAAAAAGTCGTGACGTTTTTGAAAAAACAAGGCGCGCCGGATTATATTGAGCAGGTGACGGAGGCGCCCGAGGAGGTGCCCGATATGGAAGCTGCCGCCGGTGACAGTCTTTATGACCAAGCCGTGGCGATTGTGACGCGCGATGGGCGCGCCTCGACCAGCTATGTGCAAAGGCGGCTTTCCATTGGCTATAATCGCGCGGCGCGTTTGATTGAACAAATGGAAGAACAGGGCGTCATCTCGCCGCCCAATCATGCCGGTAAGCGTGAAATTTTGGCCGGTAAGCATTAGGCCTAAGCTAAAATAAGGCCTGAAAATTCAAGCTCAAAGGGGGCTGCGATGACCAAGAACAGCAATAAAAAACCCGCCCGCCATGCACCCATAATGGCGCTTATCGGCGTCTTGGCTCTTTATGTGTTGGCCTTTAATGCAATGGCCATAAGAGGGGCTTTGGCAATTGACTTGGCCGCAGCGCCCGATAAAGCCTGGTTGGCGCGCATCAATCAATCCTTAAAAGCCATGCCGCCCTTAAGCGGTCGGTTTCAGCAAAAGCTGCCCAATGGCGCGCATGCGGCTGGCAGCTATGCCATTGATTGGCCGAACCGTCTGCGCTTTGCTTATGATGTTGGCGGCGAAAGCATTGTCACGGTGAAGGGTAAATTTGTCGCCGTGCAAGAAACCGCGGGCGCGGAGGCGAATTGGTTTCCCGTGGCGTTGACGCCTTTGGCGGTTTTGCGCCAAGCCATAAATGACGGCATTCGCGCCGATATGGTGCGTGATTTCACCCTGCGCGATGATAATTATTCCATCACCCTAACCGATCCGAGCGCGGAATTGCCCGGCCAAGCCCAGCTGTTTTTTACCCGCACGGGCGACCGGCTTTATGCTTGGCAGCTGACGGATGTGCAAAATCTGGTGACAATGGTGCGGCTGTCTGAAATCATCACCCATGACAGCTTGCCGCGTAACTCTTTCGATATTATCGAAAATGAAGAGGATGATTATTAAGCATTATGATGCCGATAACCCCCCATAATCCCATCACCCCGATAGACCCCGAAGCGCCCGATAATGGCGATGATGCGCAAGATTGGGCGGCCAGTGCCGAGACCTTGCTCGCTTTGGAGGCGGAAATTCCGCTGCTCTCAGCCGTGCGCGAATTTACCGAACGCGCCGCACGGGCGCGTTGGTTTGCCGAATTGGGCGAGCCGATTGACGGCGAGACCGAGACTTTGGCGCGGCTTTATTTGGACGCGCTGGGCTTTCCCGATGCTGAGCCGTTGCCGGTGATGAATTGGGATGATGCGCTGGATGCGGCGGAAAGCGGTGACTTAAATTCCGAGGCTTGGGAGGCCGAGGAACAATTGCGCGCCGCCCTGACCGACCGTGTGTTAATGGGGGTTTCAGAAGAAGGCCTCAGTGTGATGTTGGCGCATTTATCTGCGGCTTTGGCCGAACCTTTGGCTGAAATGGCCGATGAGGCATTGATGATGGCCGATGAGCCGCCCGATGCGATACGCGATTTGGCCGTAGGCGCGGCGCAACAGGCGGCCTTTGGCGGGGCTTTGGCGTTGGCGGCGGCGGCCTTGGAAATGGCCGAGCAAGATGACCAAGCTGCCGGTGAGGAAGCCCTCGAGCACCCGCTTTTGCTGCGTTACAGGCTTTTTGAGCTGGGGCGCTGGCCCTTGGCGCTGAGCGGGCGCAGCCTTAATTTATTCTAATCAATCAGCTAACAGAACCTTCATCAAGGTCGATTTTCAAAAGAAGGGCGGAAGCCAATGCGGATAGTGTCATGGAATATAAACTCGGTGCGATTGCGTGAGCCATTGGTGTTAAAGCTGATGAAAAAGCTCGACCCGGATATTATTTGTTTGCAGGAAACCAAATGCCCGAATGATCAATTTCCCGAAAAAGCGTTTGCCAAGGCGGGGTTCAGCCATATCGCCAAAAACGGCATTAAGGGCTATCACGGCGTGGCGACGCTCTCCAAGCATGAGATTATCGACAGCCATATTGTTGATTATTGCAAAAAAGGCGATGGCCGCCATATTGCCGTCACCGTCAAGCCGGGCCGCAAGCCGGTGACGGTGCATAATTTTTATGTGCCCGCCGGTGGCGATGAGCCGGACCCGGAGGTGAATGAGAAATTTGCCCATAAGCTGGCTTTTCTAAAAGAGATGCAAACAATTTTTAAAAAGCTGAAAAAAGGCGGAAAAGCCGCTGGTCAGGTCATGTTGGGGGATTTGAATATCGCGCCGGGTGAGCATGATGTATGGTCCTCCAAACAGCTTAAAAATGTCGTCAGCCATACCGCCATTGAGATTGCCGAATTGGCGAAAGTGCAAAAAGCCGCCGATTGGGATGATGTGGCGCGGCGTTTTGTGCCGCCCGAAGAGAAGCTGTATAGCTGGTGGTCCTATCGGGCGCGCGATTGGGCGGCGTCGGATCGCGGGCGGCGTTTGGACCATATTTGGGTGACGCCTGATTTATCCGATGGCGTGACGGATTATGGCGTGGAGCGCGCCGCGCGCGGTTGGGAACGGCCCTCAGACCATGCGCCGCTCTGGATAGACCTTAAGGATTGATATTAAGGATTGATTCCTCATTTGATTTTGCGCTGCACTTGCCGCAAACTCATGCGACAACCAAAGGACTGCTGGGGGTCATGAGATGAATATGCATCGCGTCATCAATGCAGATATTGAAGCGGTTTGCGCGCGCGCAGCGGCGCAAAGCGATGCGACGGAGCAGGCGCGTCAATTATCCGTTGAATTGGCACGGGCTTTGGCAGCGGCCGGTTTTTTTGACATGTTTGTGCCCAAAGCCTTGGGCGGACAAGAATTGCCGCCGCCCGATGCGATGGCGCGGCTGACCTATTTGGCGCGCCATGATGCGGCCAGCGCATGGGTATCGATGATTGGCGCAACCGCGGCCATGGGCGCGGCCTATATTCCGGCGGATATTGGCGGCGATATGTTTGCCGCCAAAGAGCGCATTACTTGCGGTATTTTTGCCCCGAATGGGCGCGCCATTATGGCGCCTGATGGCACGGATTATATTGTGTCGGGACGCTGGGCCTGGGCCTCTGGCTCGGCCAATGCCGATTATATCGGCTTGGGGTGCATGGCGTTAGCGCATGAGGATGACGCGCCATCGGGCGATAAAATTCGCCTGCTTATGGTGCCGCGCGACAAGGTTATTTTTCACGATACATGGCACACAATGGGCCTATGCGGCACCTCATCGGGTGATGTTGAATTGGATAATGTGCGTGTGCCGGTGGCGCATAGCTATTCGATTGCGACGGACACGCCTTGGGCTGAGGGCGCGCTTTATCATATGCCTTATTTCGCGCTTTTGGCGGCCGGTGTTGCGGCGGTGGCTTTGGGCAATGCCCGGGCCGCTTTGGATGAGGTGGTGGCACTGGCCACGGCGAAAAAAGCCCAAGGTCATGGGCGCATCTTGGCCGAGCGCAGCGGCGTTCAATCCGCTGTGGCGCAGGCCGAAGCCGAATGGCGCGCCGCCCAAGCCTTGTTTGACAAAGCCATTGGCGATAGCTGGCAGGCCGCCCAAGACGGCGCGGTGACGCCCGCCATCAAAGCCGATTTGCGCCTGGCCGCCACCCATGCCGTGCGCAGCTGCGCCGAGACCGTGCGGCAGGTGCATGATATTGCCGGTGGCACATCGGTTTATAAAGACAGCGCCATACAGCGCCGCTTGCGCGATGCGCAAACCATGACCCAGCATATGATTACCAATGCGGCGACTTATGAAATGACCGGTCGGGTTTTATTGGGCGGCTATCATCCGGGCATGCAATTATAATTGACGCGCCTGTGCGGGCAGATTGTCGCAAGCGCATGACTTGCGCCCGACGCGTCGCCTGATTAGGCTGAAACGCGAAAGCTTGGGAGAAGACAATGCTAGGAAATTATACATCCCCTTGGATGACCGAAGATTTGAGCATTTTTAAAGATGCCGCCAGCAAATTCATGCAGGCCGAATTTGTGCCCTTGGCCGATAAATGGCACGACCAAGGCATGATTGACCGCGAGGCTTGGAATAAAGCCGGTGAGGCGGGTCTCTTGCTGACCTCCATTCCGGAAGAATATGGCGGCGGCGGCGGTGATTATCGCCATGAAGCGATTTTGACCGAGGAACAAACCCGTCTCGGCATTGGCGGTTGGGGCCAGTCCGTGCATTCATTAATCTGCTCGCATTATTTTCTGGCCTATGGCACGGAAGAGCAGAAGAAAAAATATTTGCCGAAAATGGCCAGCGGCGAAATGGTTTGCGCCATTGCGATGACTGAGCCGGGCACCGGTTCGGATTTGCAATCGGTTAAAACCACCGCGTTGAAAGACGGCAATCAATATGTCGTTAACGGCTCCAAAACCTTCATCACCAATGGCCAGCATTGCGATGTTGTGCTGGTGGTGGCCAAAACCGACCCCGATCAAGGCGCGAAAGGCATTTCGCTGGTCATTGTCGAAGCCGATGGTGACGGTTTTGCCCGTGGGCGCAATCTCGACAAAATGGGCCAACATGCGGCGGATACATCGGAATTGTTTTTTGACGAGGTAAAAGTGCCGGCTGAGAATGTGCTGGGCGGCGAAGAAGGCCAAGGCTTTTATCAGCTTATGCAGCAATTGCCGGCCGAGCGTTTGGTGATTGCCAATGGTGCGGTGGCGGCGATAGAGCGCGCCATTGAATTGACGGTCGATTATACGCGTGAGCGCAAAACATTCGGCAATGCGATTTTTGATTATCAAAATACGCAATTTAAATTGGCCGAATGTAAAGCCGATTGGATGGCCGCGCGCGCCATGGTTGACCAGCTGACCCAGCAATTAATGGATGGCACATTGGATGCCAATACGGCGGCGGCGGCCAAATTTTGGTGCACCGAACGCGAGAATGAAGTGATTGATACATGCCTGCAATTATTCGGCGGCTGGGGTTATATGGATGAATATCCGATTAGCCGCATGTACACGGATAGTCGCGTGCAGCGCATTTATGGCGGCTCGAATGAGATTATGCGCATGCTGGTGGCGCGCGCGCTGTAAATTGCCCGTCTTATAAGCGACGGATAAAAATCAAAGCACTGCCGGTTTTCGCTGGCAGTGCTTTTGCTTTTGGGTAAGCTATCTTTTCTTGCCAAGCTTCAAGTATTTCTGGGCGCGGCATTTGTGGACGCGGCATTTGTGTGCGTGACATTTAAATAGGCGTTGCCCGCATTAAGGCATTCATTGGAGGTATCTATGGAGGTATCTATGACCCGTCGGTTTTTCATTCCGGTTTTTGTGTTTGTGACCCTTGGCGTATCGCTATCGGCAGCGCTGATGGATGCGTCGTTATTTCCGGCGCTCGCCCAGCCCGCTCAGCAGAGCGCGCAAGAAACCGCCGCACCCGGTTTTTGGTCTTTGGTGTTTTCCAAAGGCGGCGCGGTGACTTGGATGATTGCGCTGCTCTCGGCCGTCGGCGTGCCGATTGCGGCGATTAAACTTTATGAATTTTACCGCATGGATATTTTTCGCCCGCAAGGTTTTGAAGAGGCGCTGTCCGATATGCGCCGTGGCAATATAAACGGATTGGCGGCGCGCCTTGATGCGCTGGTGCATCCGGCGGCCCCGCTCATTGCTTTTGCGCTCAGCCAAAGCAGTGGCGATAGATTATCCGCCGCCGTGCTGCGCGAGGAATTGACCCGCCGCGCGCAATTTTTGGTGCGCCATTTATCACGCCAAATTTGGGTGCTTGAATTGATTGCCGCCTCGGCGCCGCTCTTCGGCTTATTGGGCACAGTGTTGGGCATGATTGTCGCTTTTCAAGGCGTCGGCCAGGGCATAGGTGGGGCGGATACGGCGCTGCTGGCCTCGGGCATTTGGGAGGCGCTGTTAACCACGGCTTTCGGTCTGGGCGTGGCCTTGCCGTTTTCCATATTGGCCGCCATTTTCAATAATGCGGTTGATGGCGTGCGCGATATGGTGGAAGACGCGCTGACCGAAATATTGGTGCGCGCCGAGACAAAGGCGCAAGGTTAGGGAGCGGCTTCATGCAACTTGCTCGCCGCCCGCGCCGCGCCGGATTTATGGGTCTGACCCCACTCATTGATATGATATTTCTGCTGCTGCTGTTTTTTCTGCTCGGCTCGGATTTTGTCACTTATGGGCAAAGCCGTTTGGCCCCGCCACGCGGCACGGGCGGTGCCACCAGTGCGGCCCCGCCTGTGGTGATTACGCTGGGCGCGAATGGCGCGTTAAATTGGAATGGCGCGCCCATTGATACGGCTTTTTTGCGTCGCGAGACGGCCAAGCTGACGGCGCAAAATGACGAGCAAATCATGGTGCTGATGCCGGCCGGTGCGGCCAATGTTCAGCAAGTCACGGATATTATGGATGCGCTGCAAGGCGCGGGCGCGCAATCCATCACGCTGGAGCGCGATGTGTTTGATATTGATTTGGCGGATTTTTGATATGCAGTTGAAAAATACCCGCCGCGAGATGAAATCCATCGACCTTTTGCCGCTCATTAATGTGGTGTTTTTATTAATCCTATTCGTGCTGATTGCCGGTCGCCCCTCGACCAATCATCCTTCGGGTTTGGAAGTGGCGCGCAGCACGGTGCAGTCCGAACATGAAGGCGCAGCGCTGAGCATTTGGCTGAAACAAGATGACGGGTTTTATCTCTCCGACATCAAGCCGGTCACGCTTAGCGAGGTCAGTGATTTGGTGGTTGAAAAAGGCATTGCCGCGCAAGGCTTGCCGCTTGAACTGATTGCTGATCGCCGCGCCACGGCCAAGCAATTATTGGCGTTTCGCCGCGCTATGGCGGCGGCAGGTGTGGGCGAAATCAGGCTTAAAACCGAACTGAAAAGCGATGCGACGCCATGAGTGAAACCGTCACAACCCCCCAGAAACGCGGCTGGTTCAGCCGTATGCGGGCACGTTTGGTGGCGGTGCCGCCGCGCATTTGGTGGTCACTTTTGGCGGCCTCTGTGGTGGCCCATGTGCTGGCGGTCGGCGTGGTGCTGGTCTTGTTATTTGGCGGCGAGCGCGGCGGCGGGGCGGCGGCTGACAGTATTGTCATTTCGGCCGGTGATGCCGGACCCGAAGAGCTGGACCTTGAACTGCCGCAAGATATACCGGTTGAGCTGCCGCGCCTGGCTGAGGCCGAGCTTGACCTGTCCGAGCTTTTGGAAGTGCCGCTTGAGGCCGATTTTAATGATCTCATGATGGATAATGCGCAAATGGCGACCATTGCACCCGCCATGCCATTGCCCAGCGCGGCGGTGACGCAACGCGCTTTGCCCGGCGGCGGTTTGATTTCCGGCGTGCCGCAAAGTTTTGCCGATTATATTGAGCATTTGCAGAAAACCGGCATTGATGTGGTCTTTGCCATTGATGCCACCGGCTCAATGGTCTGGGTGCATCGCAATGTGCGCCAACGCATGGCGCAGCTGTCGGAATATGTGCGTGGCCTTGTGCCTTTGGCGCGCTTCGGCATTATCGCTTATCGCGATTATAATGACCCGGAATTCGTCACGCGCATCTCGCAGCCCAGTTTTGACATTCAAAAAGCCCGCGGCTTTATGAGCGGCATTGATGCGCTGGGCGGCGGCGACCATCCCGAAGCGGTGACGCAAGCCTTGCGCGATGTGGAGGGCGCGATTGGCTGGCGCAGTGGGGCGCAACGTGTGGTGATTATTATCGGCGATGCACCGCCGCATGGGCGGGAGCTGAATGAAGCCGCCGAAATTGCCGAGCGGTTTAAATCGCGCGGTGGCCGCTTGTCATTGCTGGACAGTCGCGTCGAGGCCAATCGTGCGCTTTTGGGGCGCGGCGACCCGACCGGCTCGGGGGTTGATTTGATAAAAAAAGGCGTCATGCCGGTCTTTCGCCGTCTCGCCCGATTGGGCGGTGGCACGGCGGCCACTTTGGCGGCGGAACGCCAATTAATGAAGACGCTGGCTTTGCTGATATTTGACGACCGGTTTCATGATGAGCTGGCGCCGTTTCTGGCCAATTTGGAATAGATATGATGCGCTGTCTCTTTTCCCCGTCTGTCAAACTCATGGCGTTCTTGCTGGTCGCGGCGTTTTTCGCTCCGCAAACGGCGCGCGCCTGTAGCTCACCGCCGGACTTATTGACGCTGAGCGCGCCCAAAATACTGGCCGCGCTGGCTGATGATGCCGCGCCCTATTTGGCGGCGATGGATGAGTATTCCGTGGCGATGGAGGCGTGTTATGACGGGCCGCTCGGGCCGTTGGAGCTGGTGCCTTTTGTCAAAGCGGCTGAGCGGTTAAATCAGACCATGGCCGATATGCGCCGCATGGCAGAAGACCGCGTGCGCGGCAATGAGCTTGATTATGAAAGCCTGCTATCCTCCACGCTTTGGGCGGATATTGAATCCATGCGCGTCGCTGCCGCCTATGCCACGGCATGGAGTTCTCTGGCTGTCGCAGTGCGCCATATTTCGGCTGATGATAAAAGACAAGCCTTGATTGAGGCCAGCAAGCGCATGCAGCAATTGACCTTTGAGTTCAAGCATCCGGTTTTGGTGCAGCGCGCCATGTATGGGCTGGCCAGCACGCAAATAGAGGGCGGGCGCTTGGCGGCGGCGAAAGACACGCTGAGCCGTTTGCGGCAATCCTTGGCGCGCGCCGGAGCACCGGCCTTTAAGCAATCGGTTGAGGCATTTTATGCGCGCATCACCGCGCCCGGCTATCAGCCGCCAACCCCGCTTTTCTCCACCGCCTCGCAACAAGACGCGGAAGCCGAGGCGACGCCCCTGACCGGACGTCTGGCCAATGATGCACTGCGTTTGGCCCGACTGGCGGTCGGTGAGGGGCGCCCCGCCGATGAGATTGTCGCGCTTTTGGAACCGGCTTTGCGCGGCACGCCGGAAAGCGCGCGCGCCGCTTTGGCACTGATTGCCCGCGACCAGCTTTTGGTGCAGGCGATGGATTATGCACCCGGCCCCAGCCTGCGGGTGATGCGCCGCGCTTTTGCCGATGGCCAATATAGCCAGCTGGTGAATAGCTGGCCTGATTTAAAACCCTATTATCAGCTTTTGCCCGATGGCTTGAAGCGACAGGTTGATTATCAAATGGGGGTGGCGCGGCTCAATTTGGGCGCGGTGGTTTTGGCCATTGACCATTTGCGCGCGGCGCGCAAAATCACCGCCACCGGTCCGCAGGCCGAGCGTCTGGATAAGCTGATTGTGCTGGCGCAATTAACCGCCGATAAAGCGCCCGATGCGGCTTTGGTTGAATTGGCCAAAAAACACCGCCGCAAAGAAAAATTTATCCAAGTTCAAAAACCGATTGATGCGCCGCCGCCGACACCGGCTGAGGTGCTGAATGGTTTGCTCGATTTGCGTGCGCGTATTGTGCTGGCGCGTCATGCCGCCCAAGGCGCAGACTGGCCGGCGGCGGATGCTTATTTAACCGGTATCGGCCCCGATGAACCGGCCTATCGCTTGTTTCTCGGCATGCGGGTGCGGCTCTTGGCCGAGGCGATTAAGGCGCGCTTAAAGGCGGGCGAGGATAAAGGGAAATTGCGCATCACGGCGCGTGGCGGGCATATTCTCTATCGCTTATGGCGCAACAGCCAATGCCCACCGGGCTGTCCCGCCAGCAATCGATTGGCCGTGCATCAAGCGGCTTTTGAAACCGCCTTTCTGGCCGATTTGGACAGCACGGCTTTCGGCTATAGCTGGGGCGGCTTTGTTGAGGATGGCGGCGATATCCGCCCGTTCATCCCCCAAGCGCTGCGCTATATTATGGCGCGCGGCGATGGCGATAGATTATTGGTTTTGCTGGAACCGGCGGATGAAGAATTGGCTGCCGTGACTTTGGCGCATTGGAAAAAACATTTGCGCGGCTTGCTCAAAAAACCGGATTTGGATGGCCATTATGGATTTTTGCGTGGGCTGATTGATTTGCAAGGTCGCCCGCATGCGGTTTTATTGGAGACCCTTATCGAGCATGATTTGGCGCGCGATAAGCCGAGCCGTGCGCTGGAAAGTGCCGAAACATTGGCGGCCAATTTTCCGCGCCGCCCATCAGCTTGGTTTTGGCGCGCCGCCGCTTTGCAGGCCAATCAGCGTGGTCTCGAAGCCGCCCGCGCCTTGTCTTCTTTGGCGCAACGCACACCCGCCGATGACCCGGTCGGCATGGGCGCGCGGCTTGGGCTGGCGGCATTATTCATTGAGCTTGAACGCGGCACGCAAGCCTGTGCCATGCGGCAAAAAATATTCTCACGCCCGCAAGCTCAAACCCGATGGCGCGATGCGGTGACGGCCTTTCCCCTGCTCAAGGATTGGCAAGGTACGGCCGACAAGCATTGCGGCTAAAGACTAGTGACGGAAGTGGCGCATGCCGGTCAAGACCATAGCCAGTCCGGCCTCATCTGCCGCGGCAATCACCTCATCATCGCGAATGGAGCCGCCCGGTTGAATAATCGCGGTTGCCCCCGCTTCGGCGGCGCTTAACAGCCCATCAGCAAAAGGGAAAAACGCATCTGAGGCGACCACTGAGCCTTGCGCCAAGGGCGCATC
>Ga0228638_1000404_pt1 | contig 19082 bp, 11 predicted proteins | sample 48DmetaG_FD_182704 | JGI IMG/M metagenome (GOLD analysis project Ga0228638, IMG submission 182704) | Seawater microbial communities from Monterey Bay, California, United States - 48D | ecosystem: Environmental > Aquatic > Marine > Coastal | place: USA: California | collected 2016-10-31 | reverse complement strand
TGACCCCTTTACTCGCGCAACTTTCAGGGCGCCGAAAGCGTCATGTTCCAGAGACACTGCTAACCCTAGTTTTCAGCCCTAGTTTCTAACCCTAGTTTCTAGCCCTATTTTCAGGGAGGCGAGTGCGGGCGACGCGGTGGGAGACGACGCGGGGGCGACGACGAGCTGTTGTCGTTCTCATACATATTCATCTGTTCTTTATTCTCGCTGTTGTTCCTAGTCGCTATCTTTTTCTTTCTATTATTCCACGACGGTTTCGTACGACGTCGATATTCCGATGAGTTTCACGCGTTGGCCATCACCACTCGTCACCTCGATGCGCACGTCGCACGTGTTCGATCCATCGAACTCGACGCTCTGCGGTCCCGCGTCGAGGCTGACACCATCTATAGTTATTGGAATCGAGTCGGCGTTCGTGAGACTCACTCTGCGTTCCCATTGCGTGCTTACGACTCGCTCCTCACACGAACACCCGTTCGAGCAGGATACGGCGATCGTTCCGTAACCAGACCACGAGTGCAGCGTCGAAACCAAAATGGTGACACCTTTGACTTTACCGAACGGTTTACCGAGTGATTGACGCACGACGATGTACGCGCCTTTCTTCGTCGCGACGTACCCTGGTTTGTGCGCAGTTCGCCCGCTTTCTTCGCGTTCGACGTACGTCCAGTCCGGTGACTCGTCCACTATCGGAGGCCACGCGAAGAAGCCGCTCGATTCGATGTCATCGACGACATCGCCGCCGTGCGTCAGCGTTTCTTTCCCAAACTCGTAACATTTCGAGACAATCTGCGCGGTTTTCGACGACGACAGCATCGGAGGCAACTTTCCGGGCGCCGCATCTTTCGGTGGCGACACCGCGTCGTCTCTGGCAGACCAATACGCGGACGAGACGTATCGACCTTGTTCGTCCGAGTCTCGCGCTTCAACCGACACGAATGTGAAAGGTGCGTACGATGTCAAAGGCTTTCGTCCTCCCTCGTCGGCGTACGCCAAACGCGTCGCGTCGATGGCCATGCGCAAACCATTGACGAAGTAGCTACCAACGATTCGTGTAGCATTCGGTTGCGTCGGGTGTAAGCCGTCGCGCGTCCAATCTAAAAGAGCAAAAGGCGCGCTCTCGTCTTGCGTCGAATCGCGCATGACGTCAAACATGCCTCGTCGCAGGTTGACCACGGGGATGCCGTAGTGCTCGGATAAGCGCTCGTACACATCGAGTACTGGGTGATATCTCGTATAAGCGTCGCGGATCGCACTTTTCATCGCTTCTTTTCGCGGAACGTCCAAGTTGTAGCCCTTGAAAATGAGCGAATCGGGCAACTCTCGGCACAATTGTCGCGTAGCCGCGAAGGAGTCCCCCGACGACACTTTCGCAAAGCGTGGCGAGCACCAGTTCTGAGCGTGCACAATCATGAACGCTGGCATGTTTCTCTTCTCCTCGGATCCCTCTATTATTTGCTTTCGCTGCGTCAACTGGTGCATGATTGTCTCGAGTTCGTGCGTCAGACGCGCGAGGTGTACCTCCGCCACAGAGCCTTCATCCATGAGCTCGAGCGTAGCCGAGAACTCAAAAATAAAGAGATCGACGTTTTCTGAGTCGGGAAGCCATTTATCCAGACAGCTCGCAAAGGAGTGAATCCCACCACCCGGACGCGCGATGTTGATCCACTCGTGCGAAACGTTCGGGTTGTTGTACAGCGGTTCGACCTTCGACAGGTCTACCGGATACGTTTCCTCGAGCCAATCGATGGCGGGTCGCAACCATTCTCGAGCTTCACTCGGCGGCGCGTACATCCCAGCGCCGCAACATACGTCTCGCTTCCCGACCACTTCGCACATATGGCGAAGCGGGCGCGCGGTTGACGTGCAACCGCCGTGGACGCCCATTACGCTCGAGCCCAGCGCGACGATGCTCAGTCGTTCCCGCGCGTCGAGTTTACGGACCAGTTCACGCCAGCCCTCAGATACTGTGGAAATTGAGGTGGCATCGAATAACGCCTTGTCGACTCGCCGCGTCCAACTGCCCGACCGCCGGCGGTCGTCGACCGCCGGCGCCAACACCGCCGTCTCCGAACGCGCGCGCTTCTCGTACCGCGCCGGCGATGTCGCAGTAGTCGACGTGCGCGTGCGCGTTTTCACCGCGCTCGCGCTCGCGAGTGCTCCGCGCGAAAGCACGCTCAGCGCGACGAAAACGACCACCGCGGTCGCGTCCACCACGCGCGCGCGAGAAAACGAGGCGCGCGACGACGACCTCCCCGTGCATCCGCTCGCATCGTCGCGCTTTGTCTCCGCCATCGTCGCGTCGCCTCGGAAGCGACGCGACACCTCGTCGCGCGACACCTCGTCGCCATGCACCGCACAGTGCGGACGAACGCCTCGGACATCGCGATCATTCGCCGACGCGCGTCGCCGTCGCCGTCCCGCGCGCGCGCCTCGAGAGCGAGCGATCGCCGACGATTGATACGCCATGATCGAGCAGCTGCGCCGCGCGGTCGAGGCGAAGCCCGCGCTCGAGCCTTTTGCCAGCGGCAGACGAACGATCGACGCGAGTGGAACGGCGAACGTCGCGTCGTCGTCGTACGCGGCGAATAACATTCGAGCGTGGTTGAGCGGGGATGCATCGACGCCTTCGACGACGAGCGCGAACGCGACGAAGGAGGACGACGACGCGTTCGACGCCGTCGCGTACGCTAGAGAGGCGTTCAGTCGCTCGCGACGAGGCGGCGCGGGGAGCGGTGGAGACGCTCTGGATGACGTCGCGTTACTCGCCGATGGCGCACGGACGATGGAGGCTTTGATCAGGGACGAAGTGATCGGGAAGCGTGAGACGTTGGAGGAGGCGTTGCGCGGCGTCGAAGAGGCGGAGGCGACGATGAAGACGATTCGCGAGGGCGCGAATGAAATCGCGGACGCGATGCGTCGCGTGGCGCGCGAAATCGGAGAACCGCATGAATCCGTGGAGGCGTCGACACGGACGCTCGAGCGCGTGATGGCGACGGGGGAGACTTTGCGGGGCGTCGTCAAGGTGTTGAAGCTGACGAGTAAATTGCGCGAGTGTTACGGCGGCGGCGACGACGAAACCAGATCGAGAGACGCGAGCGAGTTGAGTAAAGCAGCCAAGCTTCTGGGAGAGGTTAAGCTCACGTTGAAGAGCGCCGGTCGCGATTTCGACGGTGTTGACGTCGTGGATGAGCAAATGGTATTTATTCAAGACTGCTCCGTAGCCGTCAGTCGCGAGGCGAACGAGGCGCTGGATCGAGGCATGGAGACCGCATCACAAGCTGACGTCGGCGCGGCATTGCAGGTGCACTACAACTTGAATGAGCTTAGCGCCGTCGTGGATGCGCGCGTGGCGAGTTACACGAACGCCGCCGTCGACGCCGTCAAGGACGCCGTCGACGCGGAGAGCGTAGGCAAGACGGCGACCGGCGCGAGCGGCGACGGCGCTCGACGCGGCAGTCGAGGTCTCGTGGCGCCACCGAGTGGAGCCGAGCACGCGTGGGAAGATGCTCTGTGGCGTCGCGTCGACGTCGCCATGGAAACCGTGCAGGAAAATGCCATGGCGGTGTGGCATCTGCAACGCGTGTTGGCGAAGAAGCGAGATCCCCTCACTCAGACGCTGTTTCTCGATGAAGTTGTCGGTAAAACTGCGTCGACGCAAGCGCTTTGCGATCGTTTTTGGGCCGTGTTTGCCAAGGGCGTGAGCGAACACCTGTCTCGCACGCACGCCGCCGGGGGATTTGTATCGCGCGCCTTGCAAAAGGGGTTCCCAAGTCTCATCGGCGCTCTCGAAGACGCCGTCGCCAAGTGCGCTCGAGACGCGGACGCGGCAAAGGGGGCACCAGGATGTACGCGTAAAGACGGCACGACACGCGCACTGGTTTTGCGTGCGTGCGAACCGATCGCCGCGGCGTTCTTCGCGCACTCTTCCTCGCGTCTGAGCGACGCCGCAAACTATTGTTTCGCGGATGGGCGCGTGATAGACGAGGCGAGCGCCGATCGATTTCTTTCTCGCATTCGCGCTGAAATCGATGTCGTCGCAGAATACGATAATTTGCTCAACAACGCGTGTGGAAACGCGAGTTCTGCTTTGAAAACATTGGCTGACCGGGCAAAGCGGTCGATCGGTCGATCGATCGAGGCTTCGAGTCTAACCGAAGAGGCCACGCCGACGCAACGCGCGAACGCGCAAATCGCCGAGCAACTCGCGCGAGCGCACGGATTGATGAGCAAAGTGTTGCCATCCTTCGCGCCGACGCCAAAGCGAGCGTTGGAGGTTGGACTCGAACACATCGAGTCTGCGGTGCGCGAAGCCACCAGACCGCTCTTCGACGCCGTCGGCGATTGGTGCGACGCGAGATTTACTCAAATGCACAACACCGACTATAGCTCGACTGCGTCGGACGGGTCTGCGAAGCACATCATAGCGGTCACCTCTACACTCGGACACGTGGCTGATTCGCACCCAGGTCTTTTCACCGCCGCTCGCGGACCGTTGTTTGCGGCTCGCGTCGCGCTCGGCGATCGAATCCTGCACTCTTTCGTCGTGCACGCTTCGCTCATTCGCGATTTCGATCAGGGCGGGAAAATGCGTCTCGTCAAGGAATGCGGAGAGATCGAACTCGCAGTGGTGAAGACCCTGCGTCTGGCTGGGGCGGAAACGGAATCCATGGAGTTCAAATCCATCAAGGCGTTTAAATCGCTCGTTCTTTTGCCGACGGAGAACATCGAAGCGTCTCCGTTGGTTCGAGATGTGTCGCGGCGAGCGCTGCTACATCACTTGTACAGTCGCGCGCCTGCCGAGTTAACGACGCCCGCTAATCGTGCATCCCTCAGTCAAACGCAATACGCATCGTGGTTACTTAAAAAAGCGAGCGACGCCGAGGTGTGGCGCGGTGTCAAGGGCACTCTCGACGTCTTCACGGACGTCAACAGCGCAAATGCATCACACGTCGCCGTAGCGCTCATGCGGAAAATTGGTGAGAGCTTTGGTAAATAAAGTAGCAGTCTCGGCGTAGATTGAGAGCATCGTTTGCGTTGTAGAGATTGTAGATATTATTAGACGGCGAACGGTGATCCAATGCGCGAGCTCAGTCAACTCGATGTGGAAGACCTCGGGCGTCCTCAGAGCGAGGCGATCATGCGCGCGAACGACTTGGACACGGCAAACAGCGATGATACGGCGAACGGCGATGACGACAATGCGCGTCGTCGCGTCGCAAAACGTCGCGCACGGCACGATCGCGCGATCGCGAACGCCTTTGGCTCGGAAAAAGCGATTCGTATTCTGCTAAAATTATCTGTGCCAACGCACGCGCGCGAGGGCGCACGCGTTGACGCCTCCGCCGCCGCCGACGACGACGATGATGATTCGCGCGAACGCGCGTTGCGCCCGTCGCGCGACGCTGCGGAAGCCCTGCGCGCCGACGGCGATGCCTTCGGCTGCATCGAGCGCGAGACGACGCGGACGCTTCGCGCGGAGAGCGGAAATCGATTGCGGACGATGGCGGCGCATTCACGCGAACGCGAGGAAGCGCGCCGAGAAGTCGTTCGTGAGACACGGTATTCGTTTCGGTGCGACATGCTCGATGATGCTGAGACGAGCGGGGTTTTGAACGACGAACTCGTTGAGGCGTGGAACTCGCTTTTGCGAGAAAATCATATTTCAAAAGACGACGAGACGGGAGATGGCTTCGGCGCACGCGACGACGACGACGAGGACGGCGATCGCGTTGATTGCATGGATCTCGACGCGCGGTTCCGCGCGCACGTTGATGCATGTAAAACCGCGCTCGAGCCGAAGGAATCGCTCGCAGCTCGGTTGAAGGCGCATTTAGTTGCCGAAGTCGACGCGCGATTCGACGATGCGATACACAAGCACAGACTCGAAATCGGCAAAGCTCGACGACTGGCTGCAGAAGAAAGACTCACGCGCGAAACTGCTGTCGAAGAAGTCATTTCAAACACGAAAACGACCTTTGGCGAGACCTCGACGCGTCGAGACGCTTTGCGCTCGGAAGCTCTCGCCGCGACCGATCGCTCAGCGGCGGCTGAAGACGCGGATTTATCTGCGCGATCTCGGCGCGAAGCGGACGCGCGCCGCGCATCTTTGATAGAAATCAAACTTCGGAACGCGAGTGAGGTGTCAGAACTTCGCGCTTGCTTAGAGCAGCGCGTGAGTGAGGCCTTCTCCCGTCTCCAGTATGCCATCGCTCGAGCGCCTCTTCGAGCCGAACGGCTGCGAGACGCGATGAAACGGCGACGGGGTGACGAGGCGCGAAGGCGAGCGAGGGAACGCTTGGCGTCCAGAGCGATGAAAGACATGCGCTTCGAGTTACAAGAAATGAAGAGATGCTATACCGAGACGGAGCGAGCCAACGCCGGGCGGGACCGGAAACTACGACTGGCGACGCTGAAGACGACGTCTCGCGTCGGCTCGATCGAGAGTATCGGCGCGAAGTCGGAACGCGGCGATAAGATGAACGCGATACTATCGATGAAACAAACGCGCATCGCGAATCTGCGTCGCGAGCTAGATGCGGCAGAGGAAGATGTGTGGCTTCGAACGTTGGCATGCAATCGACCAGCGTTCGCGAAGGACGTTTCGCTCGATGAAAAATGTCGCGCCTTTGAAGCGCTAGAGCGAGCGCTTCGTTCGGAGACGCGACAGATCGCGGCGTAATCACAGCGCGAGTGTTGTAAGCTTTCATTTCAATCTCATTTTAACCTTATATTACACAAAAGCGCTAGCGCCGCGAGCGATCAAGTGCTAATCAAAATGACTCAAGCGTGGATTACAGTATGGATATGCGAGGGGTTGTGCCAGCGATGGTCGGCACATGTCTTGAAGTCGCGTCAGCAGTTTCAGTAGTACTGGGCATCGCGTGCGATTGCGGCGTCGATTTCCGCGTTGGTGATCGTCAAACCAGTGACGCTTTCGACGCCGACGGCCGCGGTTTCGAAACCGGCGGAATGCCAGTCCTCGTCCACAGGTCGGAAATTGACAATCTTCTTCTTCTTGACGACGAACTTGATCTGAGCGCCGAGAGAATCCGGCTTGCCGTTGGCGTTCTTAAACAACGCCCACGCGCAGAAAAAGTCATATTCGCGCTCGCCGTTGCCGTACCGCGCAGTTTTGATGCCCGACCCTTGATCGCCGTCGGACAAGATGATGTGGCAGCACTTCGATTTGGGCGCCATCTCAGCCGCCTTTCGACCGCACACACCCTTATTGGCGAAATCCATCGCCATCTCGATGCATTCTTCGATTTCGCCCGCCGGCCAGTTGGTGAATTCCTGAGCCTTGCGAACGGGTCCCTTGCCGCTCGCCTGCGCGGCGTCGAGTGTCATAGTCCAGGTCGCGCTCATGCCCGGCGCGTTGGGATCGGTGAGATGTTGCCCGCACATTCCCAAGACAGCGTCGTTATCATCGCTACCACCGCCGATGGAGTCGAACATGGGCGCGCCGTCTTCGTCCTTGTAAATAACGCCGCGCGGACGGATGCGAACGGTGAAGCTGTGCGCGCCGGCGCCGATCTTGCCCATCAGCTGGGCCCATTTGGACATCAAGCTGTGCACATACGTGAGCTTATCGTCGCCCATCAAAGCGTTGTCAACATCGTTAGCCATGAGCGGCAAGTACACGTACCCGTCGTCGTCGCCCCAACGCTCATCCTTGACGATGGTGGCCCACGGCTTGGAACCATCGGATGGGCCTTTCTTCAAGAAGTCCTTCATCCAAAGTTCACCTTCAAACGTGTTCTTCACCGCCGCATCGATCGCCTTGTCGCGCGACAAGTTCGCGTCGCTGCCGTAGCACACGTGCCCGTCGGCGTACGCCTTGCCGTCGATTTCGACGTACAAATCCACCGCGTGCAATCGGGGTAAAATCGCTCGCGCGCTGCCGCCGTTGACTTTCACGCACGCCACCGGCATCGATATCGCGGCGCCTTGGCAGTACCACAGTTGCAGCTCACCGTCGCTCACGTCGATCGTGGCCCCGTTCAAGGGCTTGGCGTCTTTAGATATTTTGCACTCAGCCTTGTCGACGTACATGAAGCAATTGTGCGTCCCTCCCGGCGCGAGTCCGAACGCCTTGGCGAGCGTGTGCGATCCGCCGCGCAGTTGAACGAGCTTACCGAACGGTTTCCCGGCACCGTTGCTGTCGAACGTCGCCGCGTTCGTCAAGAACGACAGCGATTCTTCGCTCGACATCGCGTACGGTCCCGTGGGCGGTAACGCCGCGAGGTTCACGCCCGCGGCCTCGAGAACGCTCATGCAGGGCCCCATGTCGCTTAAAGTTTAGGTATTCGTCGCGGTATCGGCGTCGGTTCGCCCGGTCTTCGCGCGTGCGAGCGCGATGCGCGTCGATCAATGCGTGCGGATCGTGAATCGCCCGCCGATGGCGATTCGACCGAATGTCCGAATGTCCGAATGTCCGAATGTCCGCGTCGGCCGTTTCGACCGTCCGCGTCGCGCGCGCCCGGTCGAGGGCGGCGTCACGCGCGGACGCGCGATCGCTCGTTCGAGATGCGAGCGCGAACGTCGTTCGAATCGTCGTCTCCGGCGTCGTCTCCGGCGTCGTTCGCGCGCGGGTCGCGCGCGTCGCGCGCGATGCGTCGCGCGTCGTCATCGCGCGCGTCGTCGTCGTCGTCGTCGTCGTCGCTGTTCGAACTCGTCGACGCGTCGCGACGAGGCGTCGGTGTGGCGCCGAACGATGACGCGCGACGAGACATCGAGCGCGCGATCGATGCGTTGGCGTCGACGACGCGCGCGAAAGGCGACGACGCGCGCTCGAACAACGCCAAGTCGTACGCCAGGTGGGAGCTCGCGTACACGACGGAGAAGGAAACGCTGTGGTTGCTAGGGCTGAAGACGCGCTCGAAGACGCGAGCGTTTCAGACGCTTCGCGAAGACGCGAAGACGCTGTCGAATGAAGTCGTGTTCAACGACGGGGAGGTGGTGTTTAAAGTCGACGCCGTCGTCGAAGAGTCGTCTCGCGCGACGATGAAGTTTCGATTCACGGCGGCTTCGTTGACGTTCAGGGACAAGTTTTCGATTCCCATTCCCCCGGTCGGCAGTGGATGGTTCGAAAACGTGTACGTGGACGACGAGCGGCGCGTGTCGAGGGATTCGCGCGGCGACACGCTGATTTGCGTAAAAGTAAAGTAAAGTAAATCAGCGCGTCGCCAAAGTAGAAGTAGCGTAGGCGAGTTGTACGCCGTGGAGCGCCCGCACTTCGTGGCCACGACGATGGGCGACGTCGGCGACGGCGACGGCGACGCCAATTTATTCCAGCACCTCAAATCACACGTCGTCCGCGTCGCCGAGCGCGTCGCTCGCTCGCACGACAAGTCGTTGACGCCCAAAACCGCCCACGCGTTGAGCGAGCTGTCGTACGAGTTGACGAAGTCCATCGCGCGCGACGTCAGGGCGTACGCCAATCACGCCGACCGCGACGTCGTGGGCGTCAAGGATTGCGATTTGCGCGCGCGGAGGCTCCGTCAACTCGTCGAACGACGGCGTCGAGCGATGGACGAGGACGGCGACGAGTGATTGTGATTTTTCAAAAGTCCCGCCGCGCGCACTCGAACGAGCGCGGGATCGGCGCGCGCACAGTCGGTCGCGCGCGCGCTGACGACTGAGCCGGACGGTCGTGGACGAGCGACAAAAGGTGGCGACGACGGGCGATGACGGCGGCGACGGCGATGTCGAGCGCGATCGCGAGGGGCGCGGCGCGAGGGACGCCGCGGAAGATGGATAAGAGGACGACTCGGTCCGCGACGGTTCGACGACACCGAAGCGCGGTGCGACTCGAAGCGACGTCCGAGGCGGCGACTGCGGAGACGAACGCGCCGGCGGCGGCGGCGGGGGAGTCGTTCGATTGGTTCAGCGCGTGGTATCCCCTTCGTCCGGTGAGCTTTTTGGATGCCAACGAACCGAACGAGCTGCGCGTGCTCGGTAAAAAGCTCGTCGCCTACCTCGACCCGACGTGCAAGGAGTGGCGAGTGTTGGAGGATAGCTGTCCGCACAGACGTGCGCCTTTGAGCCTGGGATACGTTCAAAAAGACGGCACGCTGGCGTGCCGGTACCACGGCTGGGCGTTTGACGGCAAGGACGGCTCGTGCGTGTCCATCCCGATGTCCGTCGATGAAGCCGCGGAAAAGACCGCGTGCGCATCGCCGCGATCTTGCGCTACGAGCTATCCGAGCCGCGTCGAAGACGGAATTCTCTGGGTGTGGCCGACGGCGGGCGCGGATGGCCTTCTCGCCAGCGCGGGCGCGCCGTGCGCGACGTCTCTGGCGCGAGAAGGCACGCTTCCCGGGGAGTGGGGCATGGTGGAGCTTCCCGTGGGTTACGCCCCGGCGCTCGAGAATCAGTTTGACCCGTCTCACGCGGAGTGGTTGCACGCGAGGTACGACGCCGAAGGACAGCTCGACGAGCGCGCGAACGCGGGTTTCGTGGCCATGACTGAGTTCAGCGTTCGCGAGGGGACGATGCAAAAGGATGGATTCGTGGTCGAGCACGGTGGATACAACAAGTCGAACGTCGGCGTATCGGCATCGCGCGTGTTCACCGCGCCGTGCTCGAGTCGAAGCGAATACTTGGACGCCAAGGGTAAAAAGTACCTCTCGGCGGCGATTCTCTACGCGCCGACGGAGCCCGGACGAACGCTCATGTTTACAAAGTTCCAAGCCCACCAGGCGAGCGCGGTGCAGGGCGCGGGCGCGCGTAAGGTTTCACCCGCCGATCGCATCAACTCCCTTGTCACCGCTCCCGCGACGTCGCTGTTTGACTTTTACGTCGACAACTTTACGAGCGACCCAAAGCTCGTGCGCGTAGGGCTGTCGCACGGCACGCCGCCGGGATCGAGCGCGTACAACTTGGGGGACCAGGATATCTTAGCCATGCACGGAGTTGAGGTCGAGATGGAGCTTCAAAACAAACCGTGGAAACAATCGTATTATTTGCCGACGCCCGCCGACGCTGGAGTGTCGGCGTTTAGAAATTGGATGGACAAGCACGCCGGAGGCAAAGTCGCGTGGGCGCCGGGCGTCGTCGACGACGCGTCGAAGGTGAAATCCGAAGCCGAACAGCTGGATCGGTACCATCGTCACACCAAGCACTGCGTGGCGTGTAAGACGGCGCTCAGCGAACTCGGCGTGCTCGAAGAGCGATGCGTCGCCGCGAGCAAGTACTTGCTCGCCGGCGGGTTGTTCCTCGCCGTCACGGGTGCAGCGTTCGATCAAGAAGCGCCAGCCATCATCGCCACCTGTCTCGCCGGCGCCTCTCTCGTCGGCGCCGAAAAGGTTCGCGACATGCAGCACGAATTCCTGTCGAGCGTGCCTCGAAGAGGCGTGCCGAAACCGAAACTTTGGTGAGTCTCACTTGTATTATGAAAGAATGAATGAAGAATATAATTTACAGTACCGCGTGCGCTAGTGCGTAATAATCGCTGCTGCGTGTGTGTGTGTGTGTCTGTGCGCGCGTGTTCTGGTGCTTCGGTGCTCCGGCGCGCGTTCCCGTTTCCCTATGATGAACGTCCATCGCTCGTCGCTCGAAGTCGTCACGGCGTCTTCGTCTTCGGCGGTTTCGGCGTCGCCTTCGTCCCGCCAAACGCCTCCCCGCCGCTCGGCATCCCTCGCGCGCTGAACCCGGCGTTCGTGAACACCTTTTCCGTGAACGCGGTCGCCCGTCGCACGAGCCACTGTTCGGTTATCATAGCCGCGTGACACGTGTGCCACAGCACTCGCTCCGTCGTCCGGCGATAGGCGTTCTCCGAAGCCTCGACGTCGCCAAAGGCGTAGCGCGAGAGCTTTAATCCTCGTCGGTACAGTCTCTTCACGCCGAACGCGCGCACGGCGAGCAGCACGGCGAGCTTTTTCGCGATCCACAGCTTGACGAGCAACATCACCGATCGTTCGCTCTCGCCTCGCGCTCGCGCGTTCGTCGACGGCGAATAAAACCGAACAGATGAATCAATCAATCACGCACGCGTTCGACGCGTCGCGCGCGGCGACGGCGCGAACGAACGAACGGCGCGACGACGCGACGACCGCGACGACGCGCGGATGCGTCGATCTCGCCCTGCGCCGTGCCGCGCGGGTCCACGAGCTCGTTCTCGCGCGATCGCGTCCACGGACTCGACCGCGCCGTCGACGTCGAGGCGCGCACTGCCGCGGGGCTGTCGAGCCGTCGCCGACGAGCGAGCGAGCGGGCGAGCGAAAGAAGAACCGACACTTTGTCCGCGCGGTCGTTTCGATTACAAAATCAACGCGCGCGTCGACGTCGTCGACGTGTCGCGCAGATGAATGCGCTCCACGCGCTCTATCTACCTAGGATGCGCCGCGCCAGTCGCGCGAAAGTCGACGGCGCGCGTCACGCCGTGGCGCCGACGGCGCACTTTTGCATAAACTCTTCGCCCATTTGGATTTGGGTTTGGAGCTTTAAATCCAGCGTGCCTTGAAACGAAAGCTGCGGGGTGATGTAGATTTGATTCGGCACCTCGCGCAACGCTTCGCAATCGACGGTGTAGCCTTCGTAGATTTTGTCGATGATGGGCTGGTACGCGGCTTCGCGAACGAGGTAGAAATCGCTCGAACGCATATCGCACCCGGATTGGCGCATGATGCACGTGAAGGCGTTCTTCTTCTCGCAGCGACAATCCTTCGGACACGTCTCCTTGCCTTCGAGCTTGCTGACGCTCTCGATCGATCTATCGATGAACATGGCGCGATAGCCGACGCGAATCGTGCGCCAATCCTTCTCCAAACGCATCGTATCGCGAACGTGCCCCAGATTGTCCAACAGCATGCGCCACCCGACGCCGCCGTCCGCGAAATCTCGCGTGATCACGTCTTCTTCGATGATGGCGACCGTCTTGTGCTGCTTCTTTTGAGCATCCATCAACGCGTGGGCGTGCGAAAACGACGCCTTGTGCCAGTGGTCGATTCCCTGCGTCTTGAGACACTCGTCGATTCTAAACCCGTGCACGAAGGACGTCTTCGCCCGCCAATCCTCGGGGATGCCTAAAGAACACTCGGTGCACAAGATGTAAATCTGATCCGCCAACGCCGCCAATTTCGTGGCGTGCACGGAAAACTTTGCAAAGTGCTCGGGTAACTCGCTCGCGCCGGGCCCGCCGAGGCTCGCCGCGCCCACTTTCGGGGCGAAATACGCCGCCGGGCAGTCATCTCGCGTCGCCCCGAGCGCGGCGAAGGCTGCCGTGCCCGACGTCGTCTTCGGATCGACGCCGTGCGCGCGCAGAAACTTTGCGCGCGCCCTCCTGCGCTTGGCTTGCCCGTAATTTTCAATCCAAACCTCGTCGTCCAACGCGCGAAGCGTGGCGTTCGCTTCGTACGCGTCGTCGGCGTCGGACGACGCCTCCGCGTCCTCGCGCCCCGCATCGTCGCTCTCTTCGCCGACGTCGAAATCTCCCCCCACCCGCGCCTTGGTCGGGATCCATCGTCCTCGCGTCGCCGCCGTCGTCTCAACACCCTCCGCGTCGTCCTCCGCGTCCGCGGCGACGACGCGCTCCACGGCGTCGACCCACATCCCTCGCTCGCGCGTCGTCGACGCGATCGTCGCCGTCGTCCGCGCGTCGCGCGTCGCCGTCGCCGCGTCGCGCGTCCCGTCGCGCGTCCCGCGTCCCGCGCTTCGTCCCGCGCGTCGTCCCGCGCGCGTCTCCGTCCTCGTCCTCGTCCTCGCGTCGTCTCTCTTCCCCCCCGTCGCTTCGCTCGCGTCTCTATCGCGCGTCGTCGCGTCCGTCGTCGCTTTTCGCCCTCCCAGGTCTCGGCTCGCGATCGCCGCGCACCCTCCCAGCGCGAACAGCGCCGCGATCGCGACGCCGCGTCGCCATCGTCGTCGTCCTCGCTCGTCCCGCTCGCGCGTCGCGCCGTCGTCCTCGAGCGCGCCGCGCGGCAGCAGCGGCGTCGCGTCGGCGTCCATCGTCGTCATCCGCGGTGTCGGACGCGTTCGCGACGCCGTCGGACGCGCTGTGCCGTCGCGCGCGTCGACGACGCGCGACGGTCACTCATCAGGTGTTGGCGTCGCGCGGTCGGTCGAGCGATCGGTCCGAGTCGCGGGACCGCGGGACGGCGGGACCGGGCGCGCGCTTTGGACGACGCGCTTCGGACGACGCGACGCGAAGACGGTCCGTCGCGTCCGTCGCGTCCGTCGCGGATGGCGAGGCGACGCGCGCGAGCGATCGCGTCGCGCGTCGTCGTCGTCGTCGTCGTCGTCGCGAGCGTCGTCGCGAGCGTCGTCGTCGGCGCGCATCGCGACGGCGCGCGTCGCGTGGACGACGCGTGCGACGCGACGACGGGGACGCGCGCGACGGCGCGCGTCCGGGACTCGGACGCGCGCGCCCGGGACTCGAACGCGCGCGTCCGGGACGACGACGAGACCGCGGGATGGGCGAGCGAGCGCGTGCGCGCGGACGGGACGACGCGCGGGACGTTCATCGCGCGGTTCGAGACGTACGCGACGGCGGCGACGCACGAGGACGCGGTGCGGAAAGCGATCGACGCGCGCGAGGGCGGTGGGCGCGCGCGCGCGCGTCGGGGGAGGGGCGAAGCGACGTTTCGAGTGGCGTCTCGCGACAACGTCGCGGCGACGCGGTTTCCGACGGATTTCGTCGTCGTCGAGAGCGTCGACGACGGCGCGGGCGCGACGCGGGGAGCGGTGAAGGGTGATGCGGTGCTCGAGACGCTTCGCGCGGCGCTTCGAGGCGTGGTGAAGGATGTGCACAGGGAACAAAGGTTGACGCGGCGGTCGGCGCTGGGCGAACGAGACGAAGACGACGCGGCGGCGGCGAAGGGTCGGCGTTCGTTGCTCGGAGACGTGAGCATCGCGAAGAGCATGGGCGCGCCGACGCTGTGGGAGCAAGGGTACACCGGGGCTGGGGTGAAGATGGCCGTCTTCGACACCGGTATCGCCGAAGATCATCCGCACTTTCGGCACATCGTCGAACGCACGAATTGGACCAACGAAAACCAACTCCACGACGGGTTGGGACACGGGAGCTTCGTCGCGGGCGTCGTCGCGGGAACGTCGAAACAGTGCGCGGGATTCGCGCCTGATGCCCTCATACACACGTTTCGCGTGTTCACGAACGATCAAAACTCGTACACGTCGTGGTTTCTCGACGGGTTCAACTACGCCATCGCCACGGGCGTGCACGTCTTAAATCTTTCCATCGGCGGGCCTGATTACTTGGACCGCCCGTTCACGGACAAGATCAACGAGATCACGGCGGCGGGAATCATCATGATTAGCGCGATAGGAAACGATGGGCCGCTGTACGGAACGTTGAACAACCCGGCGGATAACTTGGACATCATCGGCGTGGGCGGCATCACCGACGCCGACGCCATCGCGCACTTTAGTTCGCGCGGGATGACCACGATGGAGCTACCCAGTGGATACGGCCGTGTGAAACCCGATATCGTGACGTATGGCGACGGTATCTGGGGAAGTAAGGTTGGCGATGGCTGCCGCGCGCTTTCGGGGACGTCCGTCGCGTCGCCCGTCGCCGCGGGCGCGGCGGTGTTGCTCAGCTCCATCATACCCGAGAGCGAGCGATGGTCGGTGTTAAATCCAGCGGTGATGAAACAGGCGCTCGTGGAAGGGGCGACGCGAATACCGTTAGCACATCGCTACGAGCAGGGGGCGGGGAAGCTGGATTTGTTGAAATCGGCGGAGATTCTGAAGACGTACACGCCGCGCGCCTCGGTGATTCCGGCGACGTTTGACTTGACGGAGTGCCCGTACGCGTGGCCGCACTGCAAACAAGGAATCTACGCCACGATGATGCCGCTGATGTTGAACGCGACCATCGTTAACGGTCTCGGCACGCACGGGGAGATTGTGAGCGGGCCCGATTTCATCCCGAACGACGGCGACTTGGGCGCGCACCTCGACGTTCGCTTTGCGTTTTCGGAGACGCTTTGGCCGTACTCTGGGTTCTTGGCGTTGTACGTGCGAGTCCAGGACGACGCGGCGACCAAGTCTGGCGTCGCGAGTGGGCGCGTGCGATTCACCGTCGCCTCGCCGGGCGCGCGCGGAGAGACGAAATTGCGCGTGTCGGAGGTTGAGATGACGCTCAAGGTCAACGTCGTGCCGACGCCGAGTCGCGACAAGCGATTGCTGTGGGACCAATTTCACAACGTGCGGTATCCACCGGGATACATTCCGAGAGATAACATCGACATGAAGCAAGACGTTTTGGATTGGCACGGCGATCACCCGCACACGAACTTCCACCAATGGTACGATGATCTGACGCGGGCGGGTTACTTTGTCGAAGTCTTGGGATCGCCGTTCACGTGCTTTGACGCGAAGAATTACGGGGCGCTACTGCTCATCGATCTCGAAGAGGAGTACGCGAGCGATGAAATCGCCAAACTCACTCGAGACGTTCGCGAAGAAGGATTGGGGCTGGTCGTCTTCGCCGATTGGTACGATTTGACGACGATGGAAAGCCTGAAATTTTTCGACGACAACACGCACTACGAATGGCACGCCGCCACGGGTGGAGCCAACGTGCCGGCTTTGAATGATCTTTTGAAAGACTTTGGCATTCAGTTCGGGGGCGAGGTCACGGAAGATAGCATCGTTTTCGATGACGACCAAGTCATCGTCTCGAGCGGAACCCACATCACGCGCGCGCCGGCGGGCGCGTATTTGCACAGCGAACGCATGACGCAGCGCGGCAAGACGGAGGGCGATTACGCATTTTTATCGCTCTTTGAGGCGGGTAAAGGAAGAATCTTCGCGTTCGTCGACTCTAACTGCGTCGACAGCTCGCACATGCGCGGTCAATGCTTCGGTTTCGCGCGAAAAGGTGTCGAGTTCGCCGTCGGCGGTTCGTGCGCCGCCGCGCACTGCGACGATCGAAAGCGTCTCGCCGAATCGTGGTCGGACTCGAAGCCTCTTCCCTCGCGAAGAACAGACGTGGACTTTTCACGGTTTAGCACCGTTCTCGGAGGACACCCTGGGAACGAAGGTTCGATGACGTGCGGCCCCAACGCTCCTTTGGACCGTCACGACGCCAAGGCGGCGTACAGCGATCTTCCGGGGCGATTGAAAGTGTCCGAGTCGGAGAAGACGTCTTTGAAGACGACCGTTCCACAGCGCCCGATGAAGGATTCACGCACGACGCTCGATGTGAAAACAGATTACGTCGCGACGGATCGCGCGGACGACGGGTCGAACGTTCGATATTACGTCGTCGCCTTTGGCGTCGTCGCCGCGTTGCTGGCGCCGCGCGCGAGACGGCGCAGGGCGCGACGCGCGCGTCTTCGAGCGAGCGGCGGCGCGTCTTAGAATTGACTAGAATTGCTAGAAATTGTCAAACGCCTAGTAGAGATTGAAACGCGCTAGTTTTGCGAAGCGATCGCGCGGAGACCGATCGACTGTTGAATGCTGGGGATTCGAACGGCGGCCGGCGAGCGGTCGCGTCGCGCGAGACCCGACGGGTGCGCGTCGGACAAACTTTTCGAAGTGTTACACCAAAAGAACCACCAATCGTTGCCCGGAGGCAGCAAAATGTTCGCGTCGTAAAGCACTCCCCTGAGCGACGAGACGGCGTCGGAAAACTCGCCCGAGTCGCGAGCCACGAGCCTGCGGTCGTTCCCGCGATCGGGCGATTGTCGCTCCAATCGGCCTAGTTCGGCTTCGATGAAGTCGACGGGGCTGTTGAAGGCGCGCATTTCTCCCTCGCGCACGGAATCGCGTCGAACGTAAATGTTGAACTCGCTCATGAGATCTTTATTCGTCAGCGCGGACGTGGCTTTGACGTTGAATACGTGATAATCCCCGCGCTCGTCGTCGTCGCGCACCGCGCACGCGCACGACGGATGTAAAACGGCGGTCGGGGAGCGCCGCAACGTTTCCGCGCGCGCGCTGACCCCCAACTTTTCCGTGCCGTCGGTCCGCCGCACCGGTTCGTACGTCGTCGCGTCGTCGTGCGTCCCCGAACGATTCGCCGCGGCGGCGACGATGTATTCCAATCGAGCGCCGAGCACTAAACCGTCGGAAAATTCCTCTTCAAACGGCAACCAATGAATCGGAGGCAATTCGACGGGACGTTTCGAGACGCTTCGCTCGTCGTAGAGCGCGATCGCTTTGAGATACGCGATCTCCGCCGCGATTTCGGCGCTTTCGATCGTCGTCATGCGAATGTCCGCGGAGACGCTCACGCCTTCCCCCAAAGGCACGACGCGATGCATTCGCCCTCGCGGCACGCAAATCGTCTCCCCCGGTCCGATGACGCGCGTCACTATCTCCGTCTCGGTCCAAATTTGCTCGATGTAATCCGCGCCGCACGTCGCCTCGTCGCTCGCCGACGCGTTTCGCGACTTGCCTCGAAGCTCCTCGCGGAGCTCCGCGCCGTCGCGCGCGTCGCGGTACACCTCCACCTCCCACTGCTTTTTGCCGACGAGTTGAATCGTGGCGTTATCGCACGCGTCCCGATGCCACTCCGCGATGTCCCCGTTCGCCCTCGACGCGTACACGCCGACTTCGCACTCGCCGTAACCGACGCACCCCCCCGCGACGCCGAAAATCTCCCCGTCGCGTCCGCGAAACTCGCCGCCGCGCAGCCGCGCCCACGCCTCGAGATGCAGCGCGCGTTTCAGCCCGATCGCGCCCGCCGTGAAACAAAACGGCGCGTTGATCGTCGTCCCGTCTCGCGTCAGCGCCTCCATCGCCGCCTCGACGTCGTCGTCGTCGTACGCCTCGTTACTCCCGTCTCGACACTCGCGCAGAATCTTCGTCACGTCGCCGCCGTGGAACGCGCGCAGCGTCGCCTCGCGCGTCGTCTCCCGCGCGCCTCGCGTCCACGCGCGCATGGCCTCGCGCGCGTCGAATCCGCGCCCGTCCTCGCGCGTCGCGCGCGCGCGCTTCATGTCGCGCGCCGAAAGTCTCGCCTCGGTCGCGTCGGCGCGTCGTCGTCGTCGTCACGACTTCGGCGCGTCGTCGCGACGAAGCGCGTCGCCGCGCCGTTCGGAACGTCTCGTCTCGGTCGCGCGCGGCGTCGCGGTCGCGCGAACACGACCGCGACGACGCGCTCTGCCGGTCCG
>Ga0228638_1000400_pt1 | contig 19137 bp, 20 predicted proteins | sample 48DmetaG_FD_182704 | JGI IMG/M metagenome (GOLD analysis project Ga0228638, IMG submission 182704) | Seawater microbial communities from Monterey Bay, California, United States - 48D | ecosystem: Environmental > Aquatic > Marine > Coastal | place: USA: California | collected 2016-10-31 | reverse complement strand
TTATGGCGTTTCTGGAAGACCTTGCGGATTGATTGTGCGGATTGATTGTGCGGATTGATTGGGCGGATCGATAACGCCGCCTAATTCAGCCGATAAGAACTATTGAGACCGGGCTGGCTGTCGCATGACACCAGCCCGCGTTTCGTTAAGTCCTGCATATGAGCCAGCACCGATAAAGCCGCCGCCGGATGCAGCCCCTTATCGACATCGGCATACATGACCTCAACCATTTTCTTAATCTCGCTGTCGCCGGCCTTGAGGCGCTCAATGACTTGCGCCTCGCGATTGCGGCGATGGGCAATATAGGCGCGCACAAAATCTTGCGGATTGTCAATGCGGGTGCCATGGGTCGGCCAATAAACCACATCATCGCGTGTCAGCAGCACATCCAGCGACGCCATATAATCGGTCATATCGCCATCGGGCGGCGCAATGACAGTGGTTGACCAGCCCATCACATGGTCGCCTGAGAACAGCGCTTTTTCCTGCTCCAGCGCATAGCACATATGGCCCGACATATGCCCGGGCGTGAAGACACATTCCAGCGTCCAATCATCGCCTACAATCCTATCGCCATGCGCCACAATATGGTCGGGCGCAAAGCTCTCATCCGTGCCCTCCTCAAGGCGCGGCCCATCAAAAGTCTCGGTCTCACCCGGCGCGTGAGAATAAATTTCCGCGCCGGTGCGCGCTTTCAGCGGCATGGCCAGCGGCGAGTGGTCGAGATGGGTATGGGTGATGATGACATGGGTGACTTTTTCATCCGGCTCAAGGGCCGCCAAAATCGCGTCGAGATGGGCGTCATCCAACGGGCCGGGGTCAATCACCGCCACATTGCCATTGCCGATAATATAAGTGCCTGTGCCGGTATAGGTGAACGGCCCTGGATTATTGCAAATCACGCGGCGGATAAGCGGGCTGAGCCTATCGCAACGGCCATATTCAAATTCAAAATCAGTGACAAAAGGAATTGCCATAATGCTCTCCCGCGCAGTTCAGTTACGCCTTTTTGTAGCATGTTGCGCGGCGAATGAAACATGCCGCTTGTTGATTAAGCATATTCCGCCCCGCAAAAATTGCATAAAAATCTTGCCCGATGCGCGCAATCACGCCACTCTTCCTTATCGTTTTAGGGAGGAAACCATGGATAAAGCGTTACAAATTCTCGCCGCATTGACCGGCGCATTTTTCTTGATTTTTATGGGCGGTAATTGGGTCATCAATCCCGAAGGCGCTGCCACCGGCTTGCAAATGATTTACATGGATGGCGCGGCGCGCAATTCGCAAATTGGCGATTTGGGCGCTTTGTTCCTGTGCATGGGCGGCTTTGCCTTGTTTGGTGTTTGGAAAAAACGCCCGGACTTTATCTATGCCTCAGCCTGCCTTATCGGCATGACGGCGGTGATGCGCGTTTATGCCGGTCTGGTGCATGATGCGCCGACGATTTGGGATTTTGTTGTGGTCGAAATTATCGCTGTGGCGATTTGGGTCGCCCATGCGCGCAAGCTGCAAAGCTGATAAGAAGGGTCTTGGTCGGAGTGGCAGGATTTGAACCTGCGACCCCCTCGTCCCGAACGAGGTGCGCTACCAGGCTGCGCCACACTCCGACTAAGTTCCGTTAAGGAAAAGTCTATATAGCCAAGCCCCTCGGGGCTGGCAATGGAAAAAGAGCCCCTTTCGGGGCAAAGATGAAGCCACGGCAAAGGAGCCGAAACATGTCGCAAGCCATTATAAAAACCACGCGCAAACGGCCGCTTTTGGCTGTCTTTTGCGCCATTCTCGCGGTGATGTTGGGCTATGTGCTGCTGTGGCCGGTGCCGTTTGATCCGGTGGTCGGGCCAACGCGCGGTGCCAATCCCGCCGGTACGGGCGTGTTTGTCAAAAACAATCGCTTGGCCGATGCCCGCTTGCTGAAAACCGGCGAGGGGCCGGAGGGCATTGCGCTGGATGGGCAGGGTCGGATTTATACCGGCCTCACCAATGGCGATATTTTGCGCGGCAATTCTGACGGTCAATTTGACGTTATCGCCAATACGGGCGGGCGACCCTTGGGGTTGGAGTGTGACGCTAGCGGCAATCTGATTATTGCCGATGCGTTTAAGGGGCTTTTGTCGCTGACGCCTGACGGCACGATAAATGTGCTGGCAACGCATTTTGACGGCGCGCGCATGATGTTTGTTGATGATTTGGCGATTGCCGATGATGGCAAGATTTACTTTTCCGATGCCTCGCGCCGTTATGAATATGGTCATGATATTGCCGAGGTATTTGAACTGCGCCCGACCGGAAGGCTGATTGTTTTTGACCCGAAGACCGGTGATATGGAATTGCTGCTCGATAATCTTTATTTCGCCAATGGGGTGGCAGTGTCGCCCGACGGTGACTTTGTGGTGGTCAATGAAACCCATAATCACCGCATTATGCGCTATTGGCTGGCCGGGCCAAAACGTGGCACGGCCGATGTGTTCGCCGATAATCTTCCGGCCTTTTTGGATAATATCACGCTGGCACCCGATGGCGGCTATTGGGTGGCGGGGGTCGCGCCGCGCACGGATGAGCTTGATGCTCTTTCCACGCGCCCGTTTTTACGCAAAGTCTTATGGCGGGTTATGACGCTGGGGATTGTTAATCCGGTGAATTTGCATAGCTATGCGATTAAGCTGAATGAGCGTGGTGTGCCCGTGCGGTCGCTGGAAGATGACAGCCAACATATCTTCATGATGACCAGTGTCATTGAAGAAAATGGCCAACTTTATCTCGGCAGTCTGATTAATGACGTTATTGGCGTAATTGACGCACAATAAAGGCAATTAAGGGCTAGACCGATGGCCCGCTTTTATATATTTTCGCGCTCAGTTGGGGTGTAGCCAAGTGGTAAGGCACCGGTTTTTGGTATCGGCATGCGTAGGTTCGAATCCTACCACCCCAGCCACTTTCAAAATGTTGACGCCAATGCGTTTCTTCAGCCTTTTGGCTGAAGGCCGAGCGCTTTCATATTATCATCGGTCAAGCGGTGCTGGCCTTGCGCATAATTTTTGGCGTTTTGGGCATAAAAGGCGGCATTGAATAAATTGGCCGCGCCGCTGTCGCGGGTTTTGACCAGCTTGGCCGGGCTGCCCGCAATAATCGAATTATCAGGAAATTCACTGCCTTCCGTGACAATGGAATGACCGGCGACAATGCAATTATTGCCGATTTTGGCGCCGTCCATAATGGTCGCATTAATGCCGATAAGGCATTTATCGCCAATCGTGCAGCCGTGAATGGTGGCGTGATGGGTGATGGAGCAATCATCACCGATAAGGGTCGGGGTCGCGCCGCCGACATGTATCATGACAAAATCTTGGATATTGGTGCGCGCGCCAATGTCTATGTGAAACATCTCGCTGCGCATCACCACATAAGGCCATACCGAGCTTTCGGGGCCGATGGAAATATGCCCGAATAAAAACGCGCTTTCATGCACCCAAGCCGTGTCGTCAATATTAATCACGTCATTATCTTTTGAGCCGCTCATCTGTTTCTCCGGTTTATCGCAATGATTGAAACGAAACGATAAGGCGACCGCAGACGGAAAGAAAGACAAAAGCCGCAAACAGCAAAGCCAGCGGTGCAAAATTTTGCGGATAGAGCAAGGCGGCGATGAAGAATAAAATCGTCTCCGTGCCCTCGGCCAAACCGGCGAGATAGTAAAAGCCTTTTTTGCCCTGCGCCTCGCTCACCGTGCCGCGCTTTTCGGCCTGAATGGCGAAGGCCAGAAACACCGTCATCGACATGGCAAAGCTCGACAGCAAAAGGGCGGCGGCAAAGGCGTTACGCATATCATGGAGGATAAAGGCCAGCGGCAATATCGCCCATAATATGAAGTCGGACACAATATCAAGATAGGCCCCCAAATCGCTCGCGGCGGTTTGGCGGGCTACTGCGCCGTCCAAGCCATCGGCCATGCGGTTGAGCAATAATAGAATAAGCGCGGCGGTAAACTGGCCTTGCGTCACCGCATAAGCCGCACCGACGCCCAATAAAAAACCGCCAATAGTGATGCTATTGGCGGAGATTTTAGTGCCGATAATCCCCGCCGCCGCATTGAGCGGCGGGTCAATCAGGCGTCGCATGGTGCTGTCGAGCATTAGCTCGCGCGCTGCACCAGACTGTCAATGGCGTCGCGATAATCGCGTTCCATGTCAGCCACGACGTCTTCAATGGTTTGAACTTTTTCAATGCTGCCAATACCCTGACCACTGCCCCAAATATCTTTCCAAGCTTTGGTCTTCATATTGCCGCCGGAACCGAAATTCATTTTCGATTTATCGGCATCGGGCAGATTGTTCGGGTCAAGACCGGCCGCCGCAATGGAGGGCTTTAGATAATTGCCGTCGACGCCGGTAAACAGCGATGAATAGACAATATCGTCGGCGGCGCTTTCCACCAGCATGTCTTTATAGCCTTGGTCGGCATTGGCTTCTTCTGTGGCGATGAAGCGCGAGCCGATATAGGCCAAGTCCGCGCCCATAGCCAATGCTGAGGCGACGCAATAGCCGTCACCCATGGCACCCGATACCAAAATCGTGCCGTCGAACCATTCTTTGACTTCGCGCACAAGGGCGAAAGGTGACAGCGCACCGGCATGGCCACCGGCACCGGCGCAGACCAAAATCAGGCCATCGACGCCTTGCTCGGCGGCTTTTTTGGCGTGTTTGACGTTAATCACATCATGGAACACAACGCCGCCATAGCTATGCGCGGCTTCAACAATAAATTCCGGCGGGCGCAGCGAGGTGATGATAATCGGCACTTTATGCTTCACGCAGATTTCCATATCCGTCTCAAGGCGGTCATTGGATGCGTGGCAGATTTGGTTCACCGCATAAGGGGCGACATATTTATCCGGATTGGCGGCTTTATATTCGCTCAATTCCGTATTGATGCGGGTCAGCCATTCGTCGAGTACTTCGGATGGGCGCGCATTAAGCGCAGGAAACGAACCGACGATACCGGCTTTGCATTGCGCGATTACCAATTCGGGTCCGGAAACCAAAAATAAGGGGGAGCCGACAACGGGAATGCGCAGGCTGTTTTTTAGAACTTCGGGAAGGGCCATATTAAATCTCCATTTCTGGCAGAGAAGATAGGGTTTTTACGGCTTAAGGCAAGTCGCCATTTAGGCTTATTTAAGGGCCGCATAGACCAATTGCGAGAGCTGGGGTCGCAACGGGTAAGTGGCGGCGGGCATAAGCTGCGTCATCATAATGACCGTCATGTCCTCTACCGGGTCATTCCAAAAAATCGTGCTGGCCAGACCACCCCAAGAGGTGCTGCCGGTTGACGAGGTGGAGACGGTGACGCCGCTATCCATGACGACCGACAAGCCGAGGCCGAAGCCGGTGCCCGGATAAGCCACTTCGGTAAACTGGCCGTGGCCATGTTCTTCCAATGTGCGGCCATGTGGCAATTGATTGCTGCTCATTTTCTCAATGGTTTTGCGGTTGAGAATATAGGCGCCATTCGCGCCCGTGCCTTTGCGGCGTATCATATCGGCGAATTTGAAATAATCCTCCATCGTCGATAGCAGCCCGCCGCCGCCTGATAAAAACTTCCGCCCGGGGCGATAAATTGTCCGCTCCGGACTGTCGGCCAGCGTGGTCTCGCGCTTAATCGGGTCAAAGCTATAATTATGCATCAGGCGGTTGCGCTTATCATCGGGGATATGGAAGAAGCTATCGACCATGCCGAGCGGGTCCAAAATATGCTCTTTGAAATACACATCCAGCGTCTTGCCCGAAGCCAGCTCGACAATATGCCCCAACACATCTGTGGCGACGGAATAATTCCACGCCGTGCCGGGCGAAAACAGCAGCGGCATTTCAGCCAGCGACTGACACATTTCGGCGGCGGTCATTTTTTCAGAACGCGCGCCATTTATTTTATGATTGCGGTAAAGCGCATCTACCGGATTTTCAAACATGAAATCATAAGTCAGTCCGGCTTGATGGGTGAGCAGATCGTGAATGGTAATCATCCGCTCAGGCGCACGCGTGGTGTAGCTTTTCGCCGTGCCGCTCTCAAATACTTTGACATCCTTAAAAGCCGGAATGAATTTGGTAATCGGGTCGGTCAGCTTGATGAGGGATTTCTCATAAAGCTGCATAATGGCCACTGAGGTTATCGGCTTGGTCATTGAATAAATGCGGAAAATCGCGCTGTCATCAAGTTCAAAGCCGCCCTCCAGTGCACTGCGGCCCTGATGGCTGAGCATGGCAATCTTGCCCTCGCGAGCGACAGAAATAGACATGCCGGCGAATTTGCCCCGCTCAATATAGGATTTGAAAAAGGCCGGCACAGCGTCGAGACGCGCGCGGTCAAAACCCAGTTTCTCGCAATCCTCAAATATATAATCGGTCATTCTTCTTCTCCTCCCAGAGCGTGTCCATGCGTTAATAAGACAAAGGCATAAACAAAAGCAATTTCGTGTAATTGATTGAAGCGACCGGCTTTGCCGCCATGGCCTGCGGTCATTTCCGTGCGTAACAGGCTGAGGCCGTCATCTTGGCGCGTGGCGCGCAGACGCGCAATCCATTTGGCCGGTTCCCAATAGGTGACACGCGGGTCGGTTAAGCCGCCGGTTGCAAGAATATGCGGATAGGTTTTCGCCTCGATATTTTCATAAGGCGCATATCCGGCGATTAATTTATAGGCCGCGGCGCTCTCAATCGGGTTGCCCCATTCCGGCCATTCCGGCGGGGTGAGGGGCAGGCTGGCATCCAGCATGGTGGTCAGCACATCAACAAAAGGCACTTCGGCAATGGCGCTGCAAAATAAATGCGGCGCGAGATTGACTGTTGCACCGACCAGCAGACCACCGGCGCTGCCGCCGTGAATGGAAATCTGGCCGGGCTTGGTGAAGCCGCCCTCAATCAGCGCTTCGGCCGAGGATACGAAATCGCGAAACGTATTTGTCTTTTGCGGGCCGCGCCCTTGCATGAACCAATGATGGCCGCAGGCGCGCCCGCCGCGAATATGGGCAATGGCATAAATAAAGCTGCGATCGACGAGGCTGAGGCGGGTGACCGAAAACGCCGCCGGAATGGTGATGCCATAAGAGCCATAGCCGTAAAGCAGCACCGGTGCGCTGCCATCAAGCGGCGTGTCTTTGTGATAGAGCAACGAGACCGGAATTTGCGCGCCATCATGGCCGGTGGCGGTGATGCGGCGCGTCACATAATGTTCGGCCTGATGGCCGCTCGGCACATTTTGCGTTTTACGCAATAGGCGCGTGCCGCTGGCCATATCGAAATCAAAAGTTTGCGTCGGCGTGGTCATGGAGGCATAGGTGAAGCGCAACACGGCGCTGTCATATTCCGCCATGCTGCCAAAGCTCACATCATAGGCTTCTTCATCAAAGGCAATATCGGTCTCACCATGCCCCGCGCGCGGCGTTAAAATAATGCGGGGCAGGGCGTTCTCGCGCACCAAAACCGCCATATGGTCTTTGAAGGGCAGCGCGTCCAGCACCAGGCAACCTGGTTTGTGCGGGCGCTCAATCTGCCAGTCGGATTTATCGCCCATGCGGGTTGGCACCGGCGCGCTGATGATTTGAAAATCATCGGCCTTACCGGCGGTGTCCCAATTGGTGACGATTATCAAGCGGTCGCGCGCGGCATCATCGTCAATCTCATATTCAATGCCGGTCTCGCGCGGCGCGACACAAATCGGTGCTGCCATAGGCTGATGCGCGTCAATAATATGGGCTTCCGCCGTTTCATGGTCATGCGCTGAAATAATCAAAAAGCGGCCGGAGCGGGTTTCCGACAGGCCAATGAAAAAGCCGCTATCGGCTTCCTCATAAACGCATATGTCGTCGGCTTGCCTTGTGCCGATGGCGTGGCGCATGATTTTGTGCGGGCGATGGTTCTCGTCAATCGCGACGTAAAATAAATACCCGCCACAGGCCGACCAGCCAAAGCTGCCGCCCGTATCGAGCAATTCATCATCCGGGTCTGCGCCGCCTTCAATGGCGCGAAAGCGAATGGTGACATATTCCGAGCCTTTATCATCATAGCCCCAAGCCAGCAGCTTGCCGTGCGGGCAGGCGGCATGATTGATGATTTTGAAAAAATCCTTGCCCGCCGCCGCGTCATTGCCATCAATAATGATGCGCATATCGGCAATCTCGGCATCACGTGGGCCGCAGCAAATCAGCGGATGCTCGCCGCCGGTCACATAACGATTGACCCAAGACAGCGCACCCTGATTGACCGGCACACCGGCTTCATCTTCCTGAATACGCCCGCGCATTTCTGCAAAAAGCTGTTCTTGTAAGGCCTCGGTTGGGGCCATAACCGCACCGGTATAGGCGTTCTCGGCCTCCAAATGGGCGCGAATATCGGCGTCCAATGCTTGCGGGTCCTTCATCACGGCTTGCCAATTATCATCGCGCAGCCAGGCATAAGGGTCGGTGCGAGTGATGTCGTGATATGTGTCGCGATATGGCTTTTCAGCAGCTTGGGGCGCGCCGGACGGGGCTTTCAGCATTATGGGGTTACCTATCAGCTACCGGCTTATTCAGCCACGGGATTGCCGTCTTTGTCTTTCAGCGTCAGTGCCGTGCCGTTCATGCAATAGCGCAAGCCGGACGGAGGCGGGCCGTCAGGAAAGACATGTCCCAAATGCGCGCCGCAACCGGCGCAGACGGTTTCCGTGCGCTTCATAAAGAGCGTATTGTCGGGGCGGTCAGCAACCGCGCCCTCAGCGACAGGCTCCCAAAAGCTGGGCCAGCCCGTGCCGCTATCATATTTCGTGCCGCTTTTGAAAAGCGGGGCATCGCAGCACACACAATGATATGTGCCCTCCGATTTACTGTCCCAATAAGGGCCGGAAAAGGCCCGCTCAGTGCCCGCTTTGCGGGTGACGTGAAACTGCTCATCGCTCAGTTGTTCGCGCCATTCGGCTTCGGTTCGCTGAACCGGCCACACTGTATCGTCTTTTTTCCGACCCATTTTTTGAGACCTATTCGAACAAGAGTGTGAGGTTTTCAGACACCATGACCGGTTGGTCCGAGCCGTCCAATTCCATCACCACTTCAGCCGTAAACAGCTTGCCGCCCGCTTTATCTTCAACGCCTTTCAGGGTTGAACGCGCACGCACTTTAGAGCCGACCGGAACCATGCCGGTGAAACGGGTTTTGTTCGAGCCGTAATTAATGCCGCGGGTGACGCTTTTCACGCCCGAGATTTGACCCATCAGCACAGGCAGCAAAGACAGGGTCAAGAAACCATGAGCGATTGTGCCCATGCCCAGTTCTTTTTGCGTGCGCTCAGCGTCAAGGTGGATCCATTGATGGTCACCTGTTGCATCGGCAAATAAATTGACCCGCTCTTGGTCAAGCTCAAACCAATCGCTGACCCCCAGCTCTTCGCCGACAGCGGCGGCATATTCATCGAGATTTTCAAAAACGCGCATTTTATTCTCCTTCAAACTGCGGTGTTGGATTAAACAATCTTGGAGTCTTTATTACCCCAATAGCGGTCGCGCACAAGGCGCTTATATAATTTGCCGGTCGGATGGCGCGGCAATTCTTTGTCAAAATCAACCGAGCGCGGGCACTTAATGGCCGACAGGTTTTCCTTGCAAAAGGCGATAAGCTCCTCCTCCAAGGCCGGGCCGGTATCAGACCAATTGGCCGGTTGGACAACGGCTTTCACCTCTTCGCCAAAATCCTCATTCGGCACCCCAATCACCGCCACATCAGCCACTTTCGGATGGGTGATGAGCAGGTTTTCGGTTTCCTGCGGATAAATATTGACGCCGCCGGAGATAATCATAAACGCCTTGCGGTCGGTGAGATAAAGATAGCCTTCCTCATCAATTTTGCCGACATCGCCCAAAGTGCTCCAGTTTTTATGCACTGGATGGCGGCTATCCGCCGTCTTTTTCGGGTCATTATAATATTCAAAGCTCAGCGTTCCTTCGGCTTGCTCGAAGAACACCGCGCCGCTTTCGCCAATCGGCAATTCATTGCCTTCGTCATCGCAAATATGGATCACGCCCAGCAATGCTTTGCCGACTGAGCCTTTATGGGCCAGCCATTCTTCGGAATTAAGCTGGGTGAATCCATTGCCTTCTGAGCCGGCATAATATTCATAAATCACCGGCCCCCACCATTCTATCATCTGTTCCTTAATCGGAATCGGGCAGGGCGCGGCTGCGTGAATGGCGATTTGCATGCTCGACACATCATATTTTTGGCGCACATCTTCCGGCAGTTTCAGCATGCGCACAAACATGGTCGGCACCCATTGGCTTCGGGTGCATTTGTGTTTTTCAATCAGCGCCAAAGCCTGCTCAGGGTCAAAATTTTCCATAATGATGCAGGTCGTGCCGACTTGTTGCGCGGCCATATTATAACGCAAAGGCGCGGCGTGATAGAGCGGCGCGGGCGACAGATAAATTTGCTTATCGTCAAAGCCGTAAAGCAGGGTCACCAAACCCAAAAGCGAATCCGGTTCTTCAATGGCATTGCCCGTCAATTTGCGCCGAATACCCTTAGGGCGGCCCGTTGTGCCGGATGAATATAGCATGTCCATGCCTTGGGTCTCATCAGCCACCGGTTCAGCCGGTTGCGCGTCGCGGGCAGGCAGATAAGGCTCATAGCCTTCCGAGGCATCGCCAATCATAAACATACCGGCCATATCGGGCAGCAGGGGCACCAGCTTATCGGCTTCCTCTTTCATATAGTCCGAGGTGAACAGCAATTTGGCGCCGCAATCTTTGACGATATATTCCACTTCACTGGCGGTCAGGCGCGATGAAACGGCGGTGAAATAAAGCCCGGCGCGCTGTGCGGCCCAGCAGATTTCCAAAAAATGCGCATTATTTTCCATGAAAATGGCAACGCCGTCGCCGACCTGAAGGCCGCGTGCGCGCGCCAATTGCGCAATTTGGTTTGAATAGTCGTTGAGCTGTTTAAAGGTCACAACCTCATCGGTTGATGCCATGATGAACGCCGCTCGATCCGGCGTATTTTGTGCGTGAATGCTGATGTGCATTTTTATGCCTCCCCCAAAATGTCCTATTGATAGAATTATAGAGATATGGGAGGTTTCGGCAAGTAACAGCTGAGGGAGACATAAATGTCAGATTATGAACAGATTAAAACCGAAATAGATGATGATGGCATTATGGTGCTGACACTGTGCCGTCCGGAGGCGATGAACGCTTTTACCGGACGCATGATGCATGAAATTATTGATGCTTTGGATAAGGCCGATAGTGATGATGCGGTGCGCGCCGTTATTATGACCGGCGATGGCGACCGCGCTTTTTGCGCCGGAGCGGATTTGTCGCAAGGCGATAAAACATTCGATTATGCCGAGCGCACTGATGGCGGCAAAAAATCCGATGTGATTTCCGAAGACGGTGGCGTCGATTGGTCGAGCGAGGATATTCGCGACGGCGGCGGCATGGTGACTTTGCGTATTTATGAGAGCATTAAGCCGGTGATTGGCGCGATTAACGGCGCGGCGGTCGGCATTGGTGTGACCATGCAATTGCCGATGGATGTACGGATTGCGTCTGACAATGCCCGTTTCGGTTTCGTCTTTGCCCGTCGCGGCATTGTGCCGGAAGCCTGCTCAAGCTGGTTCCTGCCGCGCATTGTCGGCATTTCGCAAGCCCTCCAATGGTGCTATTCGGGCGAGGTGTTTGATGCCGAAGAAGCGCTGAGGGGCGGTCTTGTGAAAGAGATTGTGCCGCAAGCCGAATTAATGACGCGGGCCAAAGAAGTGGCTTTGCAAATGACCCAAATGAGCTCGCCCGTATCGGTGGCCATGACGCGCCAAATGCTGTGGCGCATGATGGGTGCCGACCATCCGATGGAAGCGCATAAGGTGGACAGTAAAGCGATTTTCGGTCGTGGCCGCCAATCCGATGCCAAGGAAGGCGTGATGTCGTTTCTTGAAAAACGCGCCCCCGAATTTGCTGATAAACCAAGCAGCGACCTGCCCGATTTTTATCCGTGGTGGGATGAGCGCAAATTCTCGTAAGGCTAAAGCGGCTCGTCTTCGTGCCGCATAATTTGCCAAACCGGTGTGGTGGCGATGAGTGTCGTCACCAACACCAACATGCTGGCCGCGCATAAAAAAGTAGTGATGAGCGGGCCGACAAGCTCGGTCACAATACCGCTCAATGTCGCGCCAATCGGTGCGGAGCCCATAAAGCCGAGGCTGTAAAATGCCAAGACGCGGCCACGGGCTTCCGCCGGTGCTTCGACCTGAACAATGGTGCGCGCCATCGTCATATTCACTCCGGCGGCCAAACCCCAAGCCCCGGCAATGGCGCAAACCGCGGCAAAATTCGGCGCAAACGGTACCAACATCAGGGCAAAGCAGCCGACAATCAGCGCAATCATCATGGCGCGGCCCCGCCGCTCAACCGGGCGGCGGCCCATCATGCCAATGGTGGAAATAATCGTCCCGCCCCAAAAGCACAGATTGAGCACCGAGATTTCTAACTGCCCGCCATTAAATATTTGCGTGACGATGAGCGGCAGCGTGACCATAAAAATACCGATAAAGAAAATGCCCGTGCCGACAGATGACAAAATCACCGGACGCATGACGGGCGAGTTCCAGACAATCGAGAAACCGGCGCGCCAGCCGCCATTTTCTTCTTCATGGCCCTCAACCGGCGGAAAATCGGGCAGGGCAAGGGTCAGTAAAAAGCCGATAATAAGCGCCAGACTTTGCATGGCCAGCAGGGCCCAAGGCCCGGCGAAAGGTGCAGCGGCACCGGCCAAAATATAGCCCAAAAGCTGCGCCGCAAATTGCGCTATCAGCGCCATCATCACGGCGTTTTGAATATTGCCGGTGGCAACGCGCGATAATAGCGCATCGCGGGTCGGCACCATAAAGGCGAAAGCCGCACTCATCAGCAGCCCGAAAACAATAATATGCCAATAGGCCAGCGCGCCGGAATAAGCCAGCCAACCCAAAGCCATTGGTGGAATGGCGGCCAGCATATTGACCCAAAGCAAAATAATGCGGCTATCGCTTTTATCGGCCAGCGAGCCGGCAAACATCATAAGGAAAACTTGCGGCACGGCGAGCGCGACCTGAGCCGCCGCCAAATCACCGGCCGTGCCCCCCAATGTGATGATGACCAAAGTCGGCACCATGACAAATTGCAGACCATTGGCGGCAAACCATGTGGCAATGCCCCCGAGATAAGGCACCATTGGATTGATGCCCCAGCGAGGCGTGGTGCCGGTTGACGATTGCGTTGGGTTGGACGACATGCAGGCTCCCGAGATGGCCGAAAACGGCTTGGAGACTACATAAGCCGTTTATCGCTGAGAGCAAAAGCGTTTTTACCTAAGCCGGGTTTTTGGCACGGCTGCGCGCGCGCCGCGATTGGGCGAGGCGGTCCCAGAAATTGCGGGCAAATTCATTTTCGGTTTTCTTCATTTTATCGGTCGGCACATAAAGCTCCGAGCGCCCAATGCGCTGGTTCGGCTCAATATAGCCAAGCTCCTCAAACCGATACAGCGAACTGCGCACCGTGCCATAGGCGCGACCGGTAATCTCGACAATGTTTTTGGTCACGGTGGCGCGCCCCGCCGCCTCATTGGTTAATATGGCAAACAGCATAATCCAGTCTTCGTGATGTGGTGTCGGCGTGTCGAAAATATCATGCCCAAAGCGGTAACTGAGCAGCAGAGCGTTGACGAAATCCTGCCCGTCCTTCTCAAGGCCGCCAATCGGCGCGGTGATTTGCTTGGGCAGGGTGAACACATCATCCAGCTTTTGTGTCGCTTGTTCGGTCAATTTGTGGTTCTGGCGTCGCGCCATGTTGTTATTCCTTTTTTTGTTCTTCATTTTGAAAATATCTTAACTGAAAAATAACTTTCATCAAGCGCAGTATTATAAATTCAAATAGAATTTTTGAGTTTTGTTGTGTATCGTCTTGTTCTTGCTTGGGTTTCAGGATTTTGTGAAGCTGACCAAAGGGCAGGGGATAATTTGTAAAAAGAGGTGAGTAATGCCCGTTTCAAAAGCCCCGGCGAGGGCCACTAAATTTCATCACAATGGTGGTAATGCGCTAAAAGAAGATTTGCGCCGACACGCCCAATATAAACTTGTTCTGTCCTTTGTGGCGTCGGCCTATCGCACGCGGCCTGAGTTTTTATTGGCGACGGCGCGCGGCAGTAAGCATTTATCCGATGCGCGCCATGTCACCAATTATCTGGCGCATATTGTCTATGGCATGAACTTCACTGACATCAGCCAGATGGCGGCGCGCGACCGCACCAGCATCGCGCATGGGTGCAATCGGGTCGAGGATTTGCGCGATTTGCCCGAGCATGACCGCGCCTTATATTTCGCCGAATTGGCCTTACAGGAATTTTTCAACGCAAGCTGGGAGAGTGCCAATGACACCGGCGAGTGAAAAACGCTTTCGCCAATTTGGCAAAAAGCTCATGCAAGCGAATATGCGCCTGATTGAGCAGCCGGATGCGGCGGCTGAGAGCGCCGTGGCCCTGATACGCCGTGGCAAAACCGATAAAATCGTGACGCATATCAGCGCCGCCCTATTTGCCGATTGGCTGAAGGCGGATGTGATTATGCCTGCCAATGATACGGATAAGAACAAAGACAAAAACAAAAGCAAAGACGGGGCATATGTGTTGAGTGCCGCCGGACGCGCCCATTTGCGCCGTCATATGGGCGGCGATTTTACCGCCCAGCATCAAGCCGATATTGAAGCGGGCGACGAGACGCGGCCACGGCAATTGGCGGCGACGCCCTTGCAATGGCTGCAAGCGCATGGGCGCAGCAAGGCCTATGGTCTGAATGATTGTGAATTGGAAGCGGGCGGGCGTCTGCATGATGATTTTCATTCGGCCATGCGCGTGCCGCATCAGACGATGGATTGGTCGCGACCGGTTTATGTCGATGGCGGCGGACAAGATAAGAGCGGCGATATTCCGGTCTCTGCCGTGGACGCGCAAAAACGCGTGGTCAATGCGCTGGCCTATATCGGGCCGGGGCTGGCGGATATGGCAGTGGATGTGTGCTGTTCCGAATTGGGATTGGAGGCGACAGAGAAGAAATTTGCCCTGCCGCGCCGCTCAGCCAAAATCATGTTGAAGCTGGCCTTGATGCGCTTGGCCGTGCATTACGGCTATCAATCGGCCAGCGCGGCGGCGGCGTCGTTTCGAATGCGTTGAACCATGGCGTAAAATCCGTTGGAGCGTTGCGGGGTTAAATGCTCGCCAAGGCCAAGTTTTTGAAACGCGCCCTCAGCGTCATAATCGGCAATTTCTTGCGCCGATTTACCCTCATAAAGAGCGAGCAAAATCGCCACCAGCCCGCGCACAATATGGGCATCGCTATCGCCGCGAAATGACAATGCGTCGCCGTCGCGGTCATTGACCAGCCAAACCTGACTGACACAGCCCGGCACTTTATTGGCCTCGCTATGCTCCTCATCGGTCAGGGGCTTTAGGCCATTGCCCAGCTCGATGATATAGCGATAGCGCTCTTCCCAATCGTCAAACAGATCGAAATCGTCCAGCAAAGTTTCCAGCGACATAAGTGTCTCCTCATCTGATGCGGAAAATAGGCGCGATTGCCGTTCATGGCAATCATGGTAGGTTTAAAAAATGAATTTGCGTCTCAAATCCGAACTCTATGTGCAGGCTCTTGTGCGTCGCGTGCAAGCGGATATGTGTGCGGCATATGTGCTGGCGCGCGGCGATAAGGATGCCGGTGGTATTTTCGTCCGCGTCAATCGGCTTGACGGGTCGGCGGGCGTGCTGAATATGTTTACCGATATGGATGGGGCGCAAAGTTTTCGCGTGGTGCTGCCTTTGGGCAGTGCCGAGGCCGAAAGCGATGCGCTGATAAAGCGCGAAAGGCAGCGCGACCCGGATTTATGGGTGGTTGATATTGAGGATGCGCGCGGGCGGCACTTTCTTGAGGGCCGCATAGAAGGCGATTGGAGTGGCTGATGAATGAGTTTATGGCGCTGGTGCGCGAGGTTTGGGCCGACAGCACATTTGGCGTCAGTCCGGCGGAATTGCTGACCGCGCTGGCGGTGTTCTTGGTGTTCGCCATTTTGCGCGGGCTGTTTACGCGTTTTGCGCTGGGCGGGCTGGAGCGGCTGACCAAGCGCACCAAAACCGACCTTGATGATTTGCTGCGCGAGGCGCTGGAGCGTCCGGTTAAATTCTTCTTCCTGATATTGGGCGTATTTTTCGCGCTGGAAGTTTTGCCGCTATCCGGCCTGCCTGCCGAACTGGCCGATAAGGTGATGCGCTCGTTGATTGCGATTGGCATTTTCTGGTCATTTTATGCCGCCAGCACACCGGCCAGCATGGCCCTGCGCCGCTTTGAGGATATGCTGTCGCCGGAAATTGTCGGCTGGCTGCTGACGCTGTTGCGCTGGGGCATTGTGCTGACCGGCGTGGCGACCATATTGCAAATTTGGGGCATTCAAATCGCGCCGATTATTGCCGGCTTTGGGCTGTTTGGCGTGGCCGTGGCTTTGGGCGCGCAAGACTTGTTCAAAAACCTGTTGGGCGGCGTGTCGATTTTAATCGAGCGGCGTTTCGCGCTGGGCGATTGGATTGAGGTTGAGGGCGTTGTTGAGGGCAATATTGAGCAAATCGGTTTCCGCTCCACCCGCGTGCGCCGGTTTGATGAAGTGCCGGTTGTGGTGCCGAATAATATGTTCTCCGACCACGCACTGGTGAATTATTCAAACATGACGCGGCGGCGCATTAAATGGATTATCGGGCTGGAATATCGCACCACATCGGACCAATTAAAAACCATCCGGGCGGGGATATTGGCTTGGCTCGACACCGACCCGCGCTTTGTGACGGAAATCCATGAAGTGCCGAATATCGTCCATATTGAGGGCTTTAATGACAGCTCTATCGACATGCTGATTTACTGCTTCACCGAAACCACCAAATGGTATGATTGGCTGTCGGCCAAAGAGGATTTGGCGCTGGCGATTAAACAAATTGTCGAAGAGGCCGGTGCCGGTTTCGCCTTCCCCAGCCGCTCAATTTATGTCGAAAAGGGCGGGGACTGATTACTTCCCGCTACGCGCCCAAAGCTTGCCGACTTGCCAAGCATTGCGTGGCGGCGCTGGCGGAAGGCAGGTTAAAGGCGGCTGCGCCGCCAACCCTTTTTACCGCCCTGATTTTGGTCGGCGGCGGGTTGATAGGAGCCGGATAATTCCCCCAAAGCGGTTTTGAAAGTGTCGAGGCTGATGTCTTTGGCCAGCTCAAAGGCGTTAATGCCGCATCGGTTCATCATCGCCCATTGGTCGTAAAGCACATCGCCGGTGGCGCGCAATTCGCCGCTGAAACCAAATTCTTGGCGCAACACACGGGCGGCGGAATAGCCGCGCCCATTGCGATAGGTCGGAAAGTGAATGGCAATCAGCGTCAGCATATCGACATAAGGAGCCAGCGCGCGCGCATCTTCGCCCTGATCGGTTTTGCCCAAGCCATCGGCGTGTAATATGACGCCCAAGGGCGCGCTGCGGCTTTTCAGAGTGTCGGCTTCAGCTTGCAGGCGCGCCAATGTGATAATGCTCGGCGCATCGGTGAGCGGCGCGTCATCATCGAGATAATGCCAGCTTTCCGTCGCCGTCGCGCCGTCAATGACAAGGTGATAATCAGTCATAAAGACGCTCCTTAAACGGGGCCATGCCGAGGCGGTTATAAGTGTCGATGAAGCGTTCGCCATCGGCCCGCAAATCCGTATAGGTGGTGACGACGGTTTCAATCGCGTCCACAATATCTTCCTCGGTGAAGGCGCGTCCGGTGATTTGACCGATGGCGGCGTTCTCATCTGCCGCCCCGCCCAGCGAGATTTGATAAAACTCCGTGCCTTTTTTATCGACGCCCAAAATGCCGATATGGCCGACATGGTGGTGACCGCAAGCATTAATGCAGCCGGAGATTTTAATTTTTAATTCGCCAATATCATATTGCCGGTCAAGGTCGGCAAAACGTTCCGAGATTTCTTGCGCCAGCGGAATGGAGCGGGCATTGGCGAGATTGCAGTAATCGAGGCCCGGGCAGGCAATCTGGTCGGAGATAAGCCCGAGATTGGCGGTCGCCAAATCATGCGCGGCGAGCGCGTCATAAACGGTTTTTAGCTCATCGAGTTTGACATGCGGCAAAACGAGATTTTGCTCATGCGTGACGCGCACTTCGTCGAGGCTGTATTTTTCGGCCAAATCGGCAATGACATCCATTTGCGCATCGGTCGCATCGCCGGGCACGCCGCCAATGGGCTTCAGCGAAATATTGACAATCGCATAGCCCGCCTGCTTATGCGCCACCACATTGGCGCGCACAAAGCGGGCAAAATCGGCATCTTGGCTTTGCGCTTGGGTGAAGCCATCGCTCTCGGCCGCCAGAGTTTGAAAGGCAGGCGGCGCAAAATAGGCGCTGATGCGGTCAATCTCTTCTTGCGGCACGGTCAGCATTTGCGACGCGTCAATCTTGGCAAATTCGGCCTCAATAAGACGTTGCATTTCTTCCTGTCCGGTTTCATGCACCAGAATTTTAATCCGCGCCTTATAGCTATTATCGCGCCGCCCCAGCATATTATAGACGCGCATGACGGCCTCCAAATAGGCCAGCAATTTTGCCTTTGGCACAAAGTCAGTCATTTTTTTGGCGACGAAAGGTGTGCGGCCCTGTCCGCCGCCAACATGCACTTCATAGCCAATATCGCCGTCATTATTTTGTTTCACCACAAGGCCGATATCATGCAGCTTAATGGCGGCGCGGTCATTCACATGGCCGGTCACGGCGATTTTAAACTTGCGCGGCAAATAGGTAAATTCGGGGTGGAAGGTCGACCATTGGCGAATAATTTCAGAAATAATGCGCGGGTCTTCCACCTCGCCCTCAATCGCACCGGCATATTGGTCGGAGGTGACATTGCGAATGCAATTGCCCGAGGTCTGAATGGCGTGCATTTCCACGCCCGCCAATTCATCCAGCAGGTCGGGGATTTTATCCAAGGCCGGCCAGTTATATTGAATGTTTTGGCGCGTCGTAAAATGGCCATAGCCGCGGTCATATTTGCGCGCAATATGTGCCAGCATACG
>Ga0228638_1000394_pt1 | contig 19338 bp, 20 predicted proteins | sample 48DmetaG_FD_182704 | JGI IMG/M metagenome (GOLD analysis project Ga0228638, IMG submission 182704) | Seawater microbial communities from Monterey Bay, California, United States - 48D | ecosystem: Environmental > Aquatic > Marine > Coastal | place: USA: California | collected 2016-10-31 | reverse complement strand
AAAAGCATTCGAACCATGAACCCGCACCTGCCGCATGCGACGCATATTGCGGTGCGCGACGGGCATATTCTGGCGGTCGGCACGAAAGACGATATGGATGGATGGCAAGCGGCTTGGGGGCCGCTGGAACTGAACACGGATTTCGCCACGCGCAGCCTGCTGCCCGGCTTTATTGAAGGCCATAGCCATATGATGGAGGGCATGTTTTGGGATTATCATTATGTCGGCTTTTATGACCGCGAAGGGCCGGACGGCACGGTTTGGCCCGGGCTGAAAAGCATTGATGAGGTGGTCGCCAAGCTGAAAGAAATTCAGGCCAATCGCAAAGATAAAGACGCGCCGCTTCTCGCTTGGGGGTTTGACCCGATTTACTTCACCGACCGGCGCATGAATGACGCCGACCTAGACAGCGTCTCCACCGATTGCGCGGTCATTGTGCTGCATGCCAGCTTGCATATTTTAAACGCCAATAATTTCGTTATGGAGGCGGCCGATGTGAAGGGCGCGGATAATAGCGAGTTTATCCGGCGCGATGAAAACGGCAAGCCAACCGGCGAATTTCTTGGCCAGCTGGGATTTTATATGGCGATGCGCACCACCGGCATTAATCTGCTGGCCATTGCCTCCTCACCCGAGACGCTGGTTAATTTCGCCAATGTGGCGCGCCAGACCGGCGTCACCACGGCCACGGATTTGGTCAACCCCATGCCCGAGGGCAGCGAAAAGCCGATGCGCGAGACGATTGATGCTGATGATTTTCCCATGCGCCTCGTCGTCGCCTTTCAGGGCAATAGCAAAGAGCCGGATGAAGCCGTCGCCCGCATGCAGGAATTGCAAGAGAGCAATAGCGACAAGCTGCGTTTCTCGCTCATCAAAATGGTTGCTGACGGTTCCATTCAGGGCTTTAGCGCAAGGCTGAAATGGCCGCATTATTATAATGGGGCAGAAAACGGGCTTTGGTATATTGAGCCGGAGCGGCTGGGCGAATATCTCAAAGCCTATACCAAGGCGGGCATGCAAGTGCATGTGCATACGAATGGCGATGAGTGCACGGAAGTCGCGCTCGACAAAATCGAGGAAGCCTTGCGCGCCCATCCTTGGCCCGACCACCGCCATACGCTGCAACATTGCCAAATGGCGACGCGCGCGCATTTCAAGCGCATGAAATCTTTGGGCGTCGGGGTGAACCTGTTTTCCAATCACCTCTATTATTGGGGGGACGCGCATATCAACATCACAATGGGGCCGGAACGCGCGGCGCGGCTCGATGATGCCGGTGGTGCTTTGGCTGAGGGCGTGCCTTTGGCCATTCACTCAGACGCGCCGGTGACCGCCCTCGCCCCGCTCTTTACCGCATGGTGCGCCGTCAATCGACGCTCATCAGGCGGCGTGACTTTGGGCAATGGCACGCAAAACATTAGCGTCGAGGAAGCGCTTTACGCCATCACAATGGGCGCGGCCTATTCGCTGAAAATGGAAAATGAAGTCGGCAGTTTGGAAACCGGAAAGCGCGCCGACATTGCCATTTTGGCCGAAGACCCGATTGACGTAGGCGCCGAGGGGCTGAAGGACATTAGCGTTATCGGCACCATGCTGGGCGGCATTGTGCATCTCAATCAGGGCCGCGATTAATGCCGACACCGCGCAAAATTCCGCTGACCATTATTAGCGGCTTTCTTGGCAGCGGCAAAACCAGCCTGCTCAATCATTTGCTGACGCAAGCAGATGGGCGGCGCATCACCGCTATGGTTAATGATTTCGGCGCGCTGAATATTGACGCCGAATTGATTGCCGAAAAACACGGCAATCAAATTGCCCTGACCAATGGCTGTGTGTGCTGTTCAATCGGTGATGATTTGATGCGGACTTTCATTGAGGTGATGCAGCAAGACCCGCTGCCCGAGCATATTATTATTGAGGCGAGCGGTGTCGCCGAGCCGACGCGCATTGCCGGTTTTGCCTCGGTTGACCCGCAAATGCGGCTCGACGGCATTGTGACTTTGGTCGATGCCAGCGCGCATCACTTGCATTCAAAAGACCCGCATCTGGCCGATAATTACGCCAAGCAAATTGCGGCGGCGCATTTGCTGGTCATATCAAAAACCGATTTGGCCGATGCCGAGACGCTGGCCACACTGCGTGATGAATTGCGCGTCGCCTATCCGCAAGTGCCGCTGGCCGAGGCGACGCATGGACACATGCCGATCGACGCCGTGTTGGGGCTGAATGCCGACGCCCCCCACGACCTGCCAAGCGGGCCACCAAGCGGCCCAATGGACCATAATTTTGTGCAATGGGCCGGGCATTTATCGCCCGTACCGCGCCATGAGGTGATAAAACGCCTTGAGACGCTGCGCCCGCATGTGCTGCGCGCTAAGGGTATTTTGACGGATTGCGACGGCGCATACGTTATACATTATGCAGCCGGGCGCGTTGAGATTGAGCCGTTTGATGGCGACGCCTCCGGCCATTTTGTGCTCATTGGCACACCGGCCTTGCCCGATAATGAGGCATTGGCGCAATTATTTTAAGGAGCGGTGATGGTCTGGGATTTACCGACACGCTTGTTTCACTGGGGTTTCGTTATCAGCATTACCGGCGCGTATATTTCCGGCGAGCGCGGCGCAGTGAACGCGCATGAATTATTCGGTCTCGCGGCTTGCGGGCTTTTGGCCTTTCGTCTCGTCTGGGGGTTTGTCGGCCACGACACGGCGCGCTTTGCCAATTTTCTGCACGGGCCAAAAATCATTCTGGCCTATCTGAGAGACATATTGGCGCGCCGCTCTTCCTTACATCGCGGGCATAACCCGCTCGGCGCATTGGCTGTCATGGCATTGCTGGGCCTGATGGGGGCCATGTCGGTCACCGGATTATGGACCGGCGATGACATTCTTTACGAAGCCCCGCTTACCGCTTTGGCACCTGATTTGGCACCTGATTTGGCCGGGCCGATGGGTGCTTGGCATCAGCGATTGCATGTGCTGGTCATTCCGCTGGTCGCGCTGCATGTGCTGGCCCTTTTGGCTCATCGCCTATGGCTGGGTGAAAAACTGGTCTCCCGCATGGTGAGCGGTGGCACGGGCGACACATTACCCTCGCCCAAAAGCACAAAAGCAGGGCTGGCCCTGCTTTCGCTCTGCGTCGGCGGTGCGCTCAGCCTGTCGCTGCTCACACCTTCATATTAATTTCGCTTAGTGCTTGATGCGATAGCTTTCATGGCAGCTTTTGCAACTTGCGCCAACCATTTGCGCGGCCTTTTTGGTCGCCCCGCCATTGCCTGAGGCCGCGGCGGCTTGCAATGCCCGTGCGGCCTTCGCAAAGGCTTCAGATTTTTCCGTAAAATCGGCGAAATCTTTCCAAATGGCCGGATCGGCTCCAATGCTGTTACTGCCTGCCGGAAAAGCGTCGGGCATCTCATCGCCCCACGCCGCCATGCGAGCAGCCGCATCCTCAATCGCGGTAAAATTACCCGCGCCTAAATGCTTTTTGAAAATCGCCTGAATGTCGCCACCGCTTTGCTTAAAGCGTTTGACGCGGCTTTCGACAATCGGGCTTTCATATGTGCCCGGCTCATGCGCCAGCGCGGTTTGTGAGACGGGCTGAAAACTGAAACCGGCAAGCAGCGCGGCAGCTATGACCAATTTTCTCATATCGCTTAGTCGCGGAAAGACGGGTCAGCGCGGTCGAGCTTACGCAGCAAGGCAGGCCATGCCAGCGCATCAATGCCCGGCTGGAACAATGATTCCGATTGTCCATCAACCGTATCAATCGCTTCTTGGCTCGGCATATGCGGCTTGGCGCTCATGGTGCGCACTTGTGTGGCACAGGCGCGCTCCAAGAAATAAATCGCCATAAATGCGAGGCCGCAGCTTTCGCCGACCGCCAATGTGCCGTGATTGCGCAGCAACATGGTGTTTTTGTCGCCAATATCTTTCACCAGACGCTCACGCTCATCGAGGTCCAGCGCAACACCTTCATAATCATGATAGGCGAGATGCGGACGCACCAGCATGGCAAATTGCGACAATGGCATCAGGCCATCTTCTTGCGCCGAAACGGCAACGCCATCATCCGTATGCAAATGCAAGACGCATTGGGCGTCTTCACGCGCCATATGAATGGCTGAGTGAATGGTGAAACCCGCCGGATTGACGAAATATGGGCTGTCCATGACGATATTGCCCTCAAGGTCAACTTTGACGAGGCTCGACGCGGTGATTTCTTCAAACAGCATGCCATAAGGGTTGATGAGGAAATGATGCTCAGGCCCCGGCACACGCACGGAAATATGGGTGAAAATCATATCATCCCAGCCATACATGGCGACCAGACGATAAGTGGCGGCCAAATCTACCCGCAGCTGCCATTCTTCGGCGCTGACCATATCTTTGACACTTTTAATTTCTTCTGCTGCTGACATAACAGTTCTCCCTCAAATAGTGGGGTTACCCTGCGCCGAAAGGGCGAATTTGTCAATTCCTGCCGCGCATATTCAGGCCAAAACTTGCGCCAATGCGGTCTGCCATAGCGCCTGTTTCTCGGCTCTTTTATCGGCGGCCATTTGCGGCTCAAATTGCGCCTCAAGCGCCCAACTTTCGCCCAGCGCATCGAGGCTGTCAAACCAGCCAAGCTGCAACATGGCCAGCATGGCCGCGCCCAAAGCCGTGGTCTCGGTCACGGCGGGGCGGTCAATCGGGCAGGCGCATAAATCAGCGAGGTTTTGACACAGCCAATCATTGGCCACCATGCCGCCATCAACCCGCAAACGCGGCGGCACATCCATATCGGCGGCGGCCATATCATCGCCAATGGCGCGCATTAAATCCGCCGTTTGCAGCGACACGCTTTCCAGCGCGGCGCGCGCAATATCAGCCTTGCCGCTATCGCGGGTCATGTTAAAAATCGCCGCCCGCGCATCCGGCGCCCAATGCGGCGCGCCCAATCCGGTAAAAGCAGGCACCATCGTCACCACACTATCGGGATTGGCGGCTTCCGCCAGCCCTTGCGTTTCCGCCGCATGGTCAATTAATTGCAAGCCATCGCGCAGCCATTGCACAATCGCACCGGCCATAAAAATACTGCCTTCCAGCGCATAAGTGGTCTCGCCATTCAACCGATAGCCGATTGTGGTCAGCAGGCGATTGCCCGACGCGGCGGGTTTGTTGCCGGTATTGGCCAGCACAAAACAGCCCGTACCATAGGTTGATTTAATCATGCCCGGCTTGAAACAAGCCTGCCCGATGGTCGCCGCTTGTTGGTCACCCGCCATGCCCAAAATCGGCAAGGCAACACCCAAAACCGCTTCGGTCGCCATGCCGAAATCGGCGGCATTGTCTTTCACCTCAGGCATGACCGAGGACGGCACGCCGAATAAATCGAGCAAATCGGCATCCCATTGCGTGTCGTGAATGTTGAACAGGCTGGTGCGCGCGGCATTGCTGGCATCGGTGACATGGGCCGCGCCTTGCGTCAAATTCCATACCAGCCAGCTATCGACCGTGCCGAAAGCCAGCTCTCCGGCGGCGGCTTTGGCCCGCGCACCCTCAGTATTATCAAGCAGCCAACCGGCTTTGCTGGCCGAGAAGTAAGGGTCGAGCAATAATCCGGTCTTTTCGGTAATCATCGCTTCGTGACCGGCATTTTTCAGGCCGTTGCAAATATCCGCCGTGCGGCGGTCTTGCCAAACAATGGCATTGGCAATCGGTTGGCCGGTTGCGCGTTCCCAAATCACCGCCGTTTCGCGCTGATTGGTGATGGCGATGGCGGCGAAATTTTCCGCGCCCAATTCAGCCAGCACCTGCTTGCAGCAGGCCAATGTGGTCTCCCAAATTTCCTGCGCGTCATGCTCAACCCAGCCATCATCGGGGAAGATTTGCCGAAACTCACTTTGCGCGACGGCTTTCACCTGCCCCGCTTTGTCAAATGCCAAAGCCCGCGACGAGGTGGTGCCTTGGTCGATACTCAAAATATACTGTTCACTCATAACGCTTACCTTAAACCCACGGGTCGTAATCCCCGAAGCTCCAAATATGCCCTTCCGGATCACGCACCGTAAAGCCCTCGCCGCCATAATCTTGTGCTTGAAGCGGAATAATTTTCTCGGCCCCTGCGGCCAGCGCGCGCTCATAAGCGGCGGGAACATCTTCTACGATAATATAAATGCCCTGCGTGCTGATGCTTCGCGCCTGCGGCGTATCAAAACATTGGCCATAACCATCATCGCGTGTGCTGGACAGCATAATCATCATCTCATCGCGCACCAATTGCGCGTGGTCAATTTTTCCGCCCGCGCCCTCCACCCGCAACAGCACGGTGAAACCGAAAGCTCGGTCGAGCCAAATAATGGCCTCATCAGCATCTTCATAGACCAAATTGGGGATGAGCCTTGCGCCCTGAAATAAATGCCCTTCCGGCATGGCAGCTTCCTTTCTTTTATTATCATGCTACATAATGACTGTGGCCATTTTAGGCCGCCGATGCAAGATGCGATTGGACACAATGTGAGCGACGCGAAACGCAAAAAACTGGCCTTTGTTGCCAGCCCCGACGCTGCCGCCGAGACGGCGCGCACAGCGTTGCATGGGCGCTATCAGGGTGTTAGCGTTGACGATGCCGATGTGATTATTGCGCTGGGCGGTGACGGGCTGATGCTCGCCAGCCTGCACGGTTTTATGGACCAAGGAAAACCCATATTCGGCATGCATCACGGCTCGGTCGGCTTTTTGATGAATAAATTTTCCGAAGACGGTTTGGCCGAGCGCGTGGCTGAGGCCAAAATGACCCTGCTGCATCCGCTGGAAATGACCGCCACAGACGCCGATGGCAACAGCCATACGGCACTGGCAATTAACGAGGTCTCCTTGCTGCGTATGACCGCGCAAGCCGCCAAGCTGCAAATCGCCATTGACGGCAAAACCCGCATGGAAGAATTGATTTGCGATGGCGCGCTATTGGCCACGCCGGCCGGCAGCACGGCTTATAATTTATCGGCGCATGGGCCGATATTGCCGATTGATGCCCAATTATTGGCGCTCACACCAATCTCCGCTTTTCGTCCGCGGCGTTGGCGCGGCGCGCTTTTGCCGGAAAATGCCAAAGTCACCTTCACCGCATTGGAGGCCGAAAAGCGCCCGATAAGCGCAGTGGCTGACCATAGCGAATTTCGCAATGTGATTGAGGTAAGCGTGCGCCAGTCTAAAGCGCATAATTTGCTGATGCTGTTCGATAAGGATCACAGCCTCGACGAGCGTATTCTCGCCGAGCAGTTTTTACCCTAAGCGAAACAAGCCGCCCTAAATGCCGCGCGTGATGTCTTCCTTCGGGTCGCCATAACCGGCATCGGGCTGAATCCGCAAAAACGATTTCTCGCCCTCTTTTTCAATGAACGGCGTCACCGTCACCACATCACCGCAAGCGGCCAGCGCGTCATCAACATTGCCGCTCTTGGCCAGCTTCTCAATATTCATACGGGTCGGGAAAATCACCGTGCGCTTTTTCGCATCTGCCTCAGCAATGGCCTGCGCGGCGGTAATCCAAACACTGTCCACGCTCTCGCTGCCATCATGCGCGCCAATATGGTCTTGCGGCGCGCGCGCCATATAAAAATAAGTGTCAAAACGTTTGGGCATCATTTCCGGGGTAATCCAATGCGCGTAAAAGCCGAGCGCATCAACCGCAAATTCCAAATTCTCGGCCTCGGCAAAAGCCAGCATGGTCGCGTCGCGATTATTAAAGCGGTCGCGCCAGCCATCCAATTCTTTCAAACGGGCGGCGGAAACAAAATCGCTCTGGCCCTTTTCGCGCGCCAGCAAAATGCCACATTCTTCAAAGCTCTCGCGAATGGAGGCGATACGCAGCGCCAATTCCTTATCGTCAAACGCCTCGGCATTGCCGCAATGGGCGCGCAAGCCGCTGTCAAAATCGGCTTTATCGGCTTTGCCACCGGGGAATACCAGCGCGCCGGAGGCGAAATCAATCTCGTGATGGCGCACCACCATAAACACTTCAGGCCCGCTCTCCGTGTCGCGCAACATCATGACCGTCGCAGCCGGAATTAATTCATCTTTACTCATCATTGTCTCCCATGTGAGGCGTGAGTTTATCTTTTGGCACCCAAAAGGCAAGCAGCGCCGCCGCAATCATAAAACCGACAGCGCCGATGGAAATCGTCTCAAAGCGCACGCCCCAATCAATCGCCGCGCCAAATAAAACCGGTGCCGCCGCCGTTGACATAATGACGATGGGTGAGGTCAGCGAGCGTATCGCGCCCAAATGCGCCGTGCCGAATAATTCGGGCCATAAGCCGCCACTGACCGGCCCGGCCATGCCGAGATTAATGCCGATAAGGCCCATATAAATAAACGGCGTCAATCGCCCGAACACATCTTGCTGGGCGATAAGCAAAAGGAATGCCAGCACCAGCGGTATGGCGGTGAAGGGCAAAATGCGTAAGGCCGACAGCCGGTCGATAATCGGTCCGGTAAGCAAAGACACGGTGACTTTGGCGAAAGCATAAAGCGTGAAGGCCGCCGCCAAAGCAGCAATCGGCCAGTCGCGAGCTTCGGCCAATTGCACTTGGTGGAAAAACATGCCGGTCAGAAAAAACGGCGGCGCGAGATAAAGCGGCAGCACCATATAAAATCTTTTATCGCGCAACACATCGCTGCGAGAGGATGCGGCGTCATCTGCGCCTTGCTGCGCGGCAGAAGGCGCAGGCTCGGCGCGACTCAAAAATAATTGCATCGGCACGGCGAGCAGCAACAAGATGGTGGCAAAGAGAAACCAGCTTTCTTGCCAGCCGACCAGCGCCATCAGGGCCACCGCCATGAGCGGAAAAAAGCCCTCAAAACTGGCATAGCCCAATTGCACCAAAGACACGGCCTGCCCGCGATTGGCATCAAATGAACGCCCCGCCGTCGTCATGCCGGTATGGCTCGATAGGCCTTGCCCGAAATGGCGCAGCAAAAATAAAGCCAGCGCCAGCGCGATAATATGCTGGCTCAGGCCCATAATGAGGCAACCAATGGCCAGCCCGACCAACACAAACAGGGTGAATTTTTGCAGCGACCAATCATCAATCAGCCGCCCCGACCAGACCATGACAAAGGCACTGAGCAGCGTCATCGCCGAATAAAGCCCGCCAAATCCGGCATTGGACAGCTCGAACATGGCGCGTATCTCATTACTGTAAAGCGCGATGAAAAAAGTCTGCCCGAAATTCGACAGCCCCATCATCAAAAAACCGAACAGCAAAAAGCGATAATGCGCACGAATGAAAGCAAAATAATTCATGCGGTTTTGTTAACCGCCGCGCCGCATCGGGGCAATGGCTTATTTACGCAGACTATCTTGCGTGCGCGATGCAAAACGGGGTGGCCGGGTCGAGCGCAAGGCGTTCCGGTTCAATCGCCTCGCCGCAATTCACGCAATAGCCATACTCGCCCTCATCCAAACGCTTCAGCGCGGCGTCGATTAACTGCATGTCGCGCTGACGGCGGCGTTGGGTTTCTGCCGCCATAGCTTGTTGTTGCAGCGCATCCATGCGCGACAAGCGCCCCTGCTGGGTCTGGTCCAGCTCAACCGGTGCGGCATCATCAGCGCTATGATGCAGCAAATCCGCAAGCTCCTGCTTCTTTGTCAGCAGCGTGTTTCTTATCTCTTTATCGCGCGCTTTATCAGTCATTGCCTTTTAGCATCCCCTCGCATTAAGTTAGCGTCAAAAGGGAGTTCTGACCATGCTTGAAGGTATTAAAGTAATCGAAATGGCAACCTATATCGCGGCGCCATCTGCCGGTGGCATTATGGCCGATTGGGGTGCTGACGTTATTAAAATCGAACCGCTGGGCGGCTGCCCGATGCGTCAATTTTATGCCAGTGCCATGACGGATGACTATCCCGATAATCCGGTTTCCGCCCTCGACAATCGTGGCAAGCGCGCCATTGCCATTAATACCGGCACGGATGAAGGCCGCGAGATTGTTCGCAAGCTGGTGGAAGATGCCGATGTGTTTTTGACCAATGTGCGCCCGGGCCAGTTGAAACAGCAAGGCCTCGACTTTGACACATTATCCAAAATCAACCCGAAGCTGGTTTATGCCAGCGTCACCGGTTTCGGCCTTCAGGGCGAAGAAGCCGACAAGCCGGGCTTTGACACGGCGGCCTTTAACGCCAAGTCAGGTTTTGGCTGGATGATGACACCGAAAGGCTCTGCCCCTGCGCCGCTGCGGACTGCCGCCGGTGACCATATTACCGGCATCGCCACGGCGAGCGGCATTCTCGCCGCCTTGTTGAAAGCCCGCGATACCGGCAAAGGCACGCTGGTTGAAAGCTCGCTGGTGCGCTCCGCCGCTTATGCGGTCGGCTGCGATTACGGCACATGGCTGCGTTATGGCCGCATTGCCCGCTCGCGCCCACGCGAAGAGGCGATTGTGGCAATCAATAATTTTTACATGACCAAGGATGATTATTGGCTGTTCATTAATGGCCGCCCGGGCGAGCCGGATTGGCCGGATGTTGCGCGCGCCATTGGCCGCGAGGATTTATTGGAAGATGAACGCTTTGCCAGTTTGCGCGACCGCCGCCGCAATGGCGTGGCATTGATTGCGCTGATGGATGAAGCCTTCGCGCAAAAAACCATTGATGAATGGAAACCCATTCTTGATGAGGCCGGTTTGATTTGGTCGCCCGTGCAAACCTTTGAGCAGGCTTTTGAAGACAAGCAAATGCACGAAGCCGGTGTTTATGTCGATATGCCGAAAGCCGATGGCACGAGCTATAAAAATATCGCCTCGCCCATTCGCTTTGGCGATGAAAGCACCGACCCGAAAGGGCCGCTGCCGGAAATCGGCCAGCACACAATGGATGTGCTGGACCAAGTCGGTATTGATGAGGAGACGCGAGAAAAATATCTCGCCGCCGGTGTTATCGGCCAGCATGAGGGCTGATTAGGCAGGCTGCTCGGCTGAGTGCGTTTGCAATTTGGCGCGCCGATCTAGCTGGCGATAGCGCCACATGACCAGCACAAACGGCACTAATGTGCCGAGGATAACGCCATCGGCCAGACCCATTGCGCCGCGTCCCAGCGGGAAAATCATAATATAGGCGAGCGGTATCATCACCACGCCATAGGCCAATAAATGAATGAGGGTCGGCGCCCAAGTGTCGCCGCGCGCGCGCAACGCCATCGCCAAAAGCGACTGGCCGGTGTCAAACACCAGCGCGACCGCCACCCAAGCAATCATCGCGGCGGCCAAATTATACACGGCCGGGTCGGTGCTGAAAAACGCGCCCAAGGGCTGCGCCATCACAAACATCACAATGCCCGCCGCCACCATGACAAGGCTTTGAATGGACAGGCCCAGCCATGCCCAGCGTGTGACGAGGCGCATATCGCCCGCGCCATTGGCATTGCCGACACTGACGGCTGTGGCCACGCCAAAGCCCAGCCCCATCATGAAGAAGACGGCGAAGACGTTAATCATAATAATATGCGCGGCAATCGCCGCCGTGCCGAGAAAACCGGCAAATAAAACCAGCGCGTTAAACGCCCCATTTTCCAGCCCCATAGAAATGCCCGACGCATAGCCGATGCGGCGCAATTCCGTGCCGCCGGCCCAAGTGATTTTTGGGCGGCGCAGGCCGTATTTTTCATGGTCGATAAAGAACCAGACATAAGACAAAATGGCGACAACTTGCATGCAGCGCACAATAAAGGTCGCCCAGATAGAGCCTTCTGCGCCCAATTCAGGAAAGCCGTAAACGCCGTAAACCAGAACGTAATTGGCGAATATATTGATGATATTGGCGGCAATCATAATCACCATGCCGGGGCGCGGATTGCGAATGCCCTCAAGGAAAAAGCCCGTCGTCATATGCACCGCCGCGAGCGGCAAGCTCAGTCCGGCAATGATGGAAATATGCCCGCCCTTTGCGGCGAGTGTGGCCTCTTGGCCGGTCAGCAACAGCCAAAACTCGCCAAAATAACAAAACAGAAATCCGACCAAGCCAATGACAAAACCCCAGGGCAGCGCCTGCCACAGCACCTCACCGGTCTTGTCAAATTGCCCCGCGCCAAAACGATTAGACACCAAAACCGAGGTGCCCATCAGCAGACCAATCATAATCAGAATGAAAATATTGCTCGGCACCATGCCAATGCCCAAATAAGCCAAATGCTCAGACGCATAGCGCCCGACCATCACCGTATCGGTAATGCCCAGCGTCAAAATGCCGACACGCGAGATGACCACCGGCCAGGCGAGAGTGAGCAATGTCTTAATGTCTTGAGCGAGGCTGTTCATGGCGGCTAATCTTTCAAGCCGAACTGAATAATCTCATCAAGCTCAGGGCGCGCGCGTTCGCTCGGCGCTTCGTGCGCTGTGCCCATATAAATGAAACCGGCAATCTCATCGCCATCTGTGCCGCCCACATTTCCGCCCAAAGCGCGCAATACCGCATCCTCATAGGCCGCCGCTCCGGTCAGCCATTGCGCGGCAAAGCCCGCAGCTTGCGCGGCGGTGAGTAGGTTCATGCAGGCCGCACCGGCCGATAAAATCATTTCACTGCGCGGAATTTTCGGATGCGCGACCGGACAGGCCAACACCGCCACCACACAAGGGGCGCGCTCATAATCGGCGGCGACGCTCTCATCACCCAAAGCCGCTGCCGCAATCGCGCCAAGCTTGCCCCGCGCATCGCCTTCAAGCACCACAAAACGCCAAGGGGCCAGCTTGCCATGGTCGGGCACGCGCGCTGCAATGCCCAGCAATTCGCGCAGCTGTGCGGCATCGGGGCCGGGGCCGGTCATATTGCGGGCCAAAACCGAGCGGCGGGTTTTTAAAAATTCTAGGGTCTCGACCATGCCGTGTTATTCTCCTTAGGGCGTTCTCTGCCATATAGCTGCGTTTCATTAAAGTCAATCAGCGTTCAAAAACAATAAACGGCGAGGCACTATGCGCTTTTTTCTTGGCTCTCATTTTACCCTTCCGGCGACCCTTACATGGGCCTGCGCGAGCCTGTGCGGCGCGGCGCAAGCGGGCGCATGGGTGTCGCAAAAAGGCAGCGGCAAGCTCATTCTCAATCAGATTGAGCAGACGCAAGACAGGGCCAATGTCGTGCATTTTCGCCATAAGGAGATTTACCAATCGCTGCTGCTCGAATATGGAGTAAGCGACAGTTTCGGTATTGCCGCCAAACGCGGCGTGCAGGAGCGGTTTCTGCCGCAAGACAATGCGCGCAGCCATGAAAGCCGATTTGGTTTCACCCTGAATACGCCCGCCATCGCCACCGGATTATTGCCGCCTTATGTGTTTCGGCTGGCCAAAAGCTGGCTGCCGGTGAAGCAGATTAAACGCGAGAAGCGCGCCAGCATGACACTGGGCTGGCATAATGGGCGCGATGAATATTGGACGGCACTGGCGCAAGCCGACCGCATTTCAATCGGGCGTTTTAGCGTGACACAAGAAGCGGAGTTTGACCGCGTGCGCGGTAAAGGCCGCGATTGGCGCAACTGGCTTTATCGCTTCTCGCTTGGGTTTGCCAATGTCGATATCGGCTCGGAAGCGCATCATTTCATAGATTATGCGGGCAGCTATCAGGCGCTGTCACACAGCTATTTAATGCAATGGCGGCCGCAGGCCGGGCGTTGGCAAATGCGTCTGAAATCCGGCACACGCCGCGCGCCGCTGGGCAATTTTTCGATACAGAAAAACGACACGCTGACGCTAGAATTTGAATTGGCCTTTTAGCGCAAATCGGGCGGCGTGGCCTCAGCCGTCAAAGCGGTTGTCGCCTCATCCAAAGCCATCACGCTTTGCTCTTTCGAACCGAGGCGACGCATGGAGACCGTGCCCTCCTCAGCCTCGCGTTTGCCGACGGCCAAAATCACCGGCACTTTGGCCAGCGAATGTTCGCGCACTTTATAATTAATCTTTTCATTACGCACATCGGCGCGCGCGCGGAGACCTTGCGCTTTCAAGGCCGCGACCACTTGATGGCCATAATCATCAGCTTCCGTGGTAATCGGGCAGACAACAATCTGCTCGGGCGCCAACCAAAGCGGCATTTTACCGGCATAGCTTTCCAGCATAATGCCGATAAAACGTTCCAATGTGCCCAGCACGGCGCGGTGCAACATCACCGGACGATGCTTATTGCCGTCTTCGCCGATATAAGCCGCATCCAACCGCTCGGGCAGCACAAAGTCGAGTTGCAGCGTGCCGCATTGCCAAGTCCGGCCAATCGCATCGCGCAAATGATATTCAATTTTCGGGCCGTAAAACGCCCCCTCGCCCGGCAGTTCTTCCCATTCCAGACCCGCCGCGGTCAGGGCTTCGCGCAAGCCGCCTTCGGCGCGGTCCCAAACATCGTCCTCACCGGCGCGCATATCGGGCCGCAGCGCCAGCTTTACCGATACATCTTCAAAACCCAAATCCGTATAGACTTGTGTCACCAGCCCGCAAAAATCGACCGCCTCAGAAATAATCTGATCTTCGCGGCAGAAAATATGCGCGTCATCCTGCGTCATTTGCCGCACCCGCATCAGCCCGTGCAGCGCGCCATGCGCCTCATTGCGATGACAGCAGCCAAACTCGGCCATGCGTATCGGCAAGTCGCGATAGGATTTAATGCCCTGTTTAAAAATCTGCACATGCGCCGGACAATTCATCGGCTTAATGGCCATTAAATCGGCATCGGCGGAAATCACTGCGTCGCCATCCTCGGTAGAGGGCACCTCATCGGGCACGACAAACATATTCTCGCGAAACTTATCCCAATGGCCCGACTGCTCCCAAAAGCGTTTATCCAAAAGCTGCGGCGTCTTCACCTCTTCATAGTGATGCGCGTTGAGGCGGCGGCGAATATATTGCTCAAGCTGCTGCCAAATCGTGTAGCCCTTGGCATGCCAGAACACGCTGCCTTGCGCCTCTTCCTGCAAATGGAATAAATCCATTTCGCGGCCCAGCTTGCGGTGGTCGCGCTTTTCGGCTTCCTCCACCATATGCAGATAGGCTTTCAGCTCTTTCTCATTGCCCCAGCATGTGCCGTAAATGCGCTGCAACATTTCATTATTACTGTCGCCGCGCCAATAGGCACCGGCCAGCTTGGTCAGCTTAAAGGCTTTGCCCAGCTTGCCGGTTGAGGGCAAATGCGGGCCGCGACACAAATCTTTCCACGCGCCCTGCCGATAAACCGTAATCGTCTGCTCGGCCGGAATGGCTTCAATAATCTCAGCCTTATAGGCCTCGCCAATCTCGCGAAAATGCGCCACCGCGTCATCGCGGTTCCATTCCTCGCGGATAATATCCTCATTGCGGTCAACGATTTCCTTCATGCGCTTTTCAATCGCCTCAAGGTCATCAAGGCTGAACGGCGTCTCGCGGGCAAAATCATAATAAAAGCCGTTTTCAATCACCGGCCCAATGGTCACTTGCGTGCCCGGAAAAAGCTCCTGCACGGCCTCGGCCAAAACATGCGCGCAATCATGGCGCATCAGTTCCACGCCCTCCGCATCGGCGGCGGTCACCACCGCCACTTCGGCATCGCAATCGACAGGCACGGCCAAATCGGTCAGCGCGCCATTGACTTTCCATGCCAAGGCTTTCTTGCCCAGCGAGTTTGAAATGCTGGTGGCAAAAGCGTGACCGTCTATGGGTCCGTCAAATTGGCGCGTCGCGCCATCGGGCAGTGTCAGCGTAATCATGTCTCTGCGTGCTCTTTTCTGGCTTTAATTCTCCAAGGTGCATACCAAGCTGGGCGAGAAATCTCAACAGGTACCGGATCAAAACCGTGCCGCGCCCCCAAAGCCTCTATCGGATGGCAATGCGACAGCCGCTTTAAACTGAGCCAAAGCCCCGCCCAAGTGCCATGCGCGCGCACCGCCGCCAGCGCATATTCCGAACATGTCGGCTGAAATCGACAGCGCGGCCCCAGCACGGGCGAGATGACCAAGCGATAAAAATGCACCGGCAAAAGAATAAGGAAGGCAAAGACAGTTCGCATCATGACGCCTATAGTAACAGGCAAGCGGCAAAGAAAACACCGCAAAGGAACAGGCATGGACACGCTGGAATATGAATTTGAGGGCGAGGTGTGGCTCTGGTCGGGCAAGAAAACCGATTGGTGGTTCATCACCATGCCGCAAGATATGAGCGACCATGCGCAGCATTTCACCAAACATGTGCAGCGCGGGTTTAAATCGCTCAAGGTCAATGCGCGCATTGGCGGCAGCGAATGGCAGACCTCCATGTTTCCGTCGAAAGAACGCAAAAGCTATCTTCTGCCCGTCAAAAAAGCCATCCGCGACGCCGAGGGCGTGAAAGTCGGCAAACCGCAAAAAGTCAAAGTGACGGTGCTGGGCTTGTGAGGGGGTTAGCAAGAAATAGAAGAAGAATAAATGTATCCTTCTCCGTCCGCATAACCCGAGATATTGCAAACCTCGACCATATCTTCAATAAGGTATTTCACAGCCTTTTTAAAATCGTAGTCTGTACGGAGATCATAATAATCCATCCCAGCGACGTCCGCTTTTACGGGTGAAACTTGCTACACGCCTTTTCATAGCAAAACTTTTACCAGTACCCGGACCAGCGAGAACCTTTATATTCTTCTCGCTGCTGCTTGCAATTTGGTAAGCGACGCTGCTCACCTCTAGTCCGTCATTCCAAGACATTTCCCCCTCCCCTTTTTGTTTTTATTGGGGTGATGAGGAGAGCTTAGCCTAAACGTCGAGTTGCGCCAAACAATCTTCCACCGCGTCAAAAGTCAGCAGAGTTGAGGCGTGGCGGTTTTTATAATCCCGCACCGGTTCCAGCACTTCGAGGTCCGACCATTTGCCGCCCCGCGCCGAATCTTGTGGCGGCGGCCCGTCTTGCTTCAGCATGGCGCGCATTTGCGCCGCCACATCGCGCAATTCTTGCGGGGGCGCGCCGATAATCTCCCGCGCCATGACCGAGCTTGAGGCTTGGCCCAGCGCGCAGGCCTCAACCTCATGGGCGAAGGCGGCGACCGTGTTGTCATCGGCCAAGCTCAATTCGACATGCACTTTAGAGCCGCATAGCCGCGATTGGGCATCGGCCTGTGCGGCGGCATTGTCCAGCCGTCCAATATGCGAAATCTCTGCCGCCAGCTTCAAAATCCGCTGATTGTAAAGCTCGTTCATCATTTCGCGGGCTTCCAAATCGTGCCATCCGCCGTGTCTTCAATGGCGACGCCTAGGGCGGTCAGCTTGTCACGCGCCGCATCGGCGGCGGCATAATCTTTATTGGCGCGGGCCTGGGCGCGCGCGGCGATTAACGCCTCAACCTCTGCCGCATCAATATCGCCGGGCACGGTTTGCGCGGCAAACCAATCGGCCGGGTTTTGCTGCAATAGGCCCATTAAATTGCCCGCCGCCAACAGCGCGCCCTTGCCCTCGGGCGTGTCGGCGCGTTTGGCCAGCGCGAATAATTCGGCCAGTGCTTTCGGCGTGTTCAAATCATCGCATAGCGCGGCCATGAAGGCGTCCGGCACAGCGACCTCAGCCGCGTCACAGGCCGCATCGCGCAAAGCGCCATAAAGCCGGTCGAGATTTTTCTTGGATTGCGTCAGCAAATCGGGCGTGAAATCGAGCCGCGAGCGATATTGCCCTTGCAGCAAAGCCAGCCGCACCGCCTCGCCCGGCGCTTGCGCCAGCAAATCATCCATCACCATAATATTGCCCAGCGATTTCGACATTTTCTCGCCGCCAATATTCAGCATGCCATTATGCAGCCAATAGCGCGCCAGCGGCGCGGCATGGGCGCAACGGCTCTGCGCCGCCTCATTCTCGTGATGCGGAAATTGCAAATCCGCGCCGCCGCCATGAATATCAATGGTCGCACCGAGATGTTTTTCAATCATCGCCGAGCACTCAATATGCCAACCCGGCCGCCCGCGCCCCCACACGCTGTCCCAGCCCGGCTGGTCATCGGTTGAGGGTTTCCACAGCACAAAATCGCCCGGGTTTTTTTTATAAGGCGCGACCTCGACCCGCGCACCGGCCAGCATATCCTCTGCCGAGCGGCCCGACAGGCCGCCATATTCACTGTCCTTTGTGACGTCAAACAGCACATGGCCATCAGCCGCATAGGCGTGGCCGCTATCTATCAGCCCGCCAATCATCGCCTGCATTTCGTCCATATGGCGTGTGGCAAATGGCTCAATATCGGGTGGCAAAACACCAATCTGCGCAATGTCAGCCGCATATTTTTCGTGAAAACGGCGGCTGATTTCGGAAATATCGACGCCCTCATCGGCGGCTTTGGCATTAATTTTATCATCAATATCGGTGATATTGCGGGCGTAAATCACCTGCGGATAGAGATGCCGCAGCACCCGCACCAACACATCAAACACCACGGCGGGGCGGAAATTGCCAATATGGCATGCGCCGTAAACCGTTGGTCCGCATACATAAATCGTCACGCGGTCGGCATTTTGCGGCACAAAAACTTCTTTTTGCCGCGACTGGCTATTGTGCAAAATGAGCTGGTTTTCCATGCGCGCACCATAATAGCGCGCCCGACAGCCAGCAAGCGGTTTTGCCCGCCTGACCGCTTTCGCTGGTAATTTGGCCAATCTGGCCTAATATAAACCAGGTAAGACATATGGCTGCGACCGGTTGTCACCCGAAACGCAGCGCGAGGCGTGTTTGCATGTTTGCAAGACCTTGTGCGTTTTTTATGTGGCGGCGTTTTCATCGTATCATGGCATAAGGCCATGACTGCTGGGGCCATTCATTGAAAAGGGCATTCAGCGTGCCTGACGAATACCGGGGCGTATTCCCCGTAGGGTGAGGCAAAAATGGACGCAAGAGTTGATGGCAATAACACGCCGACAAATAGGGAACGGGACGTAAAAGTGGATAAACCTTCTCGCGAAGAGGCCGAAGCAGCGGTTCGCACGCTGATTTCATGGGCCGGTGACAATCCTGACCGTGAAGGTCTGGTCGATACGCCAAAGCGCGTTGTCAAAGCATATCAAGAATTTTTTGCCGGATATGAAGAAAATCCGGAAGACGTATTGGGCCGCACTTTCGAGGATGTCGAAGGCTATGACGATATGGTCATGCTGCGCGATATCTCTCTCGAGAGCCATTGCGAGCACCACATGGTGGCGATTTTGGGCAAGGTGCACATCGCCTATATGCCGGTCGATAAGGTTGTCGGCATTTCCAAGCTGGCCCGTGTGATTGAGATTTTCGCCAAACGTCTGCAAACGCAAGAAACCATGACCGCGCAAATTGTTGATTGTATTCAGCGCGTTATGGAACCGGCCGGTATCGCCATTTTGGTTGATGCCAAGCACCAATGCATGACGACA
>Ga0228638_1000382_pt1 | contig 19688 bp, 18 predicted proteins | sample 48DmetaG_FD_182704 | JGI IMG/M metagenome (GOLD analysis project Ga0228638, IMG submission 182704) | Seawater microbial communities from Monterey Bay, California, United States - 48D | ecosystem: Environmental > Aquatic > Marine > Coastal | place: USA: California | collected 2016-10-31 | reverse complement strand
ATTTCCTTGAAGCTTAGTAAGTTTTTTTTCATTCTCTTCATCAGTAAGGGTATTAGAAATACCAGAACCACCCCAAAATATGGGTGTCGCTATAGCACCTGGTGAAATTGCATTAACTCTAATATTATCCTTACCAAGTTCGACACCTGACATTTTTGTAAAATGCGTGACAGCTGCCTTTAATGCGGAATAGAGAGGATCACCTTGCCTGTATCTTATTCCTGCAATGCTTGAGTTATTAATTATGCATCCACCTTTATTTTTTCTCATTGGTTCGATCGCATAACGCGTACCTAGTATCACACTTGCGAGTAATAGATGAACTCCATAATCAATATCTTTTTGAGTTATTTTCTCCAATCCCGCACCTACTGGGCCACCTGCATTATTAAAGAGAATATCAAGTTTCCCAAAAGAGTTGGTGGTGAATGAAATAGCCTTTTCTATGTCTTCTTCTTTTGTAATATCTGATAAACAATACGAAGCATTTTCTCCAAGTTCATTGGCTAATTTTCTGCCTTTTTCTTCTGATCTTCCTGAAATTACAACCCGTGCACCTTCCTTAATGAATAGCCTTGCAGTTTCAGCTCCAATTCCGCTAGTTCCACCTGTAATTAATGCAACTTTCCCTTTTAATCTTTCCATCTTATTGATCTCCATTTATACATTCGTAAGTTTTATTTATAAGCTCTAATGATCTTCCGTCGGCAGCAAAATTATTTTTCATATTATTCATTACATACGAGACCCCAATTCGATTAACTGGATCACCAAAACCACACGAGCCACCCCATCCAGAGTGTCCAAAAGAATTTTCTTCTGGTCCGTAAATCACTTTATGCATATTCATAATAAAACCTGAACTCCATCTAGTTACTACATCTAAAACTAAGTCCCTATTTGTAATTCTTTCTGTTGTCATAGTATCAATGGTCTTATCACTAATGATCTTTAGTGAAGTCTCATCTGTCACTACCAAACTATAAAGTTTTGCTATACCTGAAGCACAACCCTGTCCATTAGCTGAGGGTATTTCAGCAGATCTCCATTCTTTTGTATTTTGATGTTTTAAAAGATTTGGACCACTACCAGAAGCAATCTGAGCTTCATTTGGTTTTGAATTTGGTTGATTACTTTCCTTAGGAAATGGAATCATTTTAGCCACTCTATCTTCTTCTGAATCCGAAAGCCCTATATGAAAGTCTATTTCATTCGGATCAGCAATCTCTTCTTTAAAATACCTACCTAGTGTTTTCCCTGTCACTCTAATGATTAATTCTGAAGTTAACCAACCAAAAGTCATCGAGTGATATCCAGATGCAGTTCCTGGTTCCCATATTGGTTTCATGTTAGCAAGCTCTTTCGCCATTACTTGTTGAGAGTAATAATCTTCTACATCTTTTGATCTTGATCCACATATTCCAGCCTGATGAGAAAGGAGCATTCCCACAGTAATTTCCTCTTTTCCATTACATCCAAATTCAGGCCAATATTTTGAAACTTTCTCTTCATAGTCTATTAATCCTTTTTCAAAGGCATAAGCTATGGTGATAGCAGCTATTCCCTTGGTAGTTGACCAAACCGTAGCAAGAGTATTTTTTTCCCAAGGGGAGGTTTTTTCTTGATCTTTATAACCGCCCCATAGGTCTATCAAGGGCTTGCCATCTTTGTACACAGAAAAAGAGGATCCAATTTCTCTATCAGATGCATGTAATTCGTTAAAAAGGTCTTTAACCTTTAAAAATCTATTTTCACAAGTTCCTTTGACATTCATTTTTTCTCCTATATGGCTTAAAAAAATTCAATATAATCAGTAATTTAAAATTAACTATTAAAATATTGATTATCTTTTAACATTCTTTAATCTTTTTTATCTTCAAGTATCATAAATCCATAGTTATTTAATATTATCTGATTTTTTTCTATTTCTGCATTATTTGATATCTTAATATCCATATCTTCAAATATGTTTTTATGGATATACCTTTTATTGTTGAGATTGAAAACACAGGAAGTCCTAGAGTTTTTAAAGTTTCTTTTGAATATAAGAATATTGTCTTTTTCATGAATAAATATTTGATCTCCTTTTGATAGGTCTTTATTTATTTTTCTGTAAGCAATGAATTCTTTATAAAAATTTAGAACTGATTCTAAACTTTTTTGTTGTAGGCTGACGGATTTGTTCATTTGTTTCTCTTTAACTGGCAACCAGGGTTTTCCTTTTGTAAAACCTGCATGATTTAATTTATGATTCCAAGTCATCGGTGTTCTGCATCCATCTCTACCCTTACTTTTTGGCCAAAAACGAATTCCTGGTGGATCAGTAAGTTCTTTAAATTCTAAATCTGTTTCTACTTGTCCCAACTCTTCCCCCTGATAAAGACATGGAGTTCCCTTTAGCGATAATAATAAAGCACAAGAAAGCTTAGCAAATTCATCGCTTTCAGTTTTATCCCATCTTGATAGATGTCTTTTAACATCGTGATTTGAAAAACTCCAACATGGCCAGCTATTATTTATTTTTCCTTCAAAAAATTTTTCTAGCGTATTTTTTATATGTATCGATGAGAATTCATTACCTAGCAACTCAAAGCTGTAAGCCATATGCAATTTGGATTCACTTGTGTATTTTTTCATAATTTGAATCGCATTATGGGAGTCCCCAACTTCTCCTACAGAAGTTTTTTCTGGGTAACGATCCAAAAGAGATCTAAATTTAGATAAAAATTCTAAATTCTCATCTTGATTTATTGCATGCAATTGATTTTGTAAATAATAAGGATTAACTGGTGGCTCTGTAAATATCTTAGGACTTTTTGGGTTGTCTCTAAGTTTTTTATCGTGAAAGTAATAATTTACCGTATCAAGCCTAAATCCATCTACTCCCTTATCTAGCCAAAACTTTACAATATCTAGTAGATAGTTTTGAACTTCTTCATTGTGAAAATTAAAATCGGGTTGACTGGGCAAAAAATTATGAAAATAATACTGTTCACGTTCTGAATTCCATTCCCAAGCTGAACCTCCAAATACAGACAACCAATTATTGGGAGGAGATCCATCAGATTTAGCATCTGCCCATACATACCAATCAGACTTGTCTGTATTCTTACTTTTTTTACTCTTTTTAAAAGCTTCTAGCTGATCCGAGCTATGTGATAGAACTTGGTCAATAATTACTTTAAGCTTATTTTCATGTGCTATTGATATCAGTCTTTCAAAGTCATGCATTTCCCCAAATAATGGGTCTACTGATGTGTAGTTACTTACGTCATATCCCATATCTCGCATGGGTGAGGTAAAAAAAGGGGATAGCCATATTGCGTCAACACCTAGATCAGATATATATTTTAGTTTTTCAGTTATTCCATTTAGATCACCTACACCATTTCCAGAGGTATCTAAAAATGATCTTGGATAGATTTGATAAATTACTGCTTCTTTCCACCAATTATCCATGATCTGCTTTTGACTTTAACCAGCTTAATAAATTAGTTTCAAAAGGTTTTATTACCTTATAGGCTTTCATATCGTCTTCAAGGTTGTTAATTGCTTTTATAAGATCCAGTATCATCTCCTTATCTTTTAATATGGAAGTTATTGGATCAACATGGACTCTAACAGTAAATAAAACTGCCATAGACTTATCTACTCTCCTTATACTTTGTCTTTCAACTCTCAAGAATAATTCGCTAGGTTCAATATTTTCAATTTCCACTAAACGCTTACTATTAATTGGTTGGAAGAGCTCTGGGCTATCAAATATTGACCAATTGAATCTCTCAAAAATCTTTTTATCAGGTAAATTTAAGAAAATCTTGTTTACTCTAGAATCTATTTTTTCTTTATAACCTGGCACTTCAGCATGAATGTCCGATAGTGATTGACCAAACTTTTCTTTAAGAGACCATCTGGTTGGAGCACATAGAGAGGCTGCTTCTAATTTGAAAACATCATTAATAGGATTCATCAATACTAGATCTTCTTGAATAATTAATGATGCAAGTTCTAGGGGGTTGTTAAACTCTTTAAAATAGTAAAGGTCATCATTTCTTGTAACTCTAATTCTGTCTGACGAAATATCATAAAAATCTGGGTAAAAATGACTTAGGTGACTAAGAATCATCTCTAAAACATTCTGTTGATTTTGAAAAGATTCAAGTGATGTAACTAAAACTTCATCTTTTTTATTTACAAATAAATCTTTCTTTTGAGTTATTTCTTCTTCGAAGAGATTATCAATTTCTAACCATTCATTTTCATTGATTGGCTTTAGGCCTATATCAACTCCACCCTTACCATCTTTGTAAGGTTGATGAGTTGGAGAACTCAAGCTAATTTAATCCTCTTTTTTTTAGTAAAGGTTCTATTTCAGGTTCTTTACCTCGGAATCTTACGTATTGGGTCATTAAATCATCTGTATTACCAGATGAATAAACATACTTCTTTAATTTATTAGCCGTTTCTTTGTGAAAAAGACCTTTTTCTTTGAAGGCTTCAAAGGCATCAGCTTCTAGAACTTCTGTCCACATATAACTGTAATAGCCTGACGAATACCCTCCAGCAAAAATATGTCCAAAATAAGTACTTCTATATCTCGCTTCTATTTCAGGTATTAGGCCAAGTTCATGCAAGGTATCATCCTCAAACTTATCAATATCTTTAATTTCTTTTTTGTTAGTGTGATAAGCCATATCTAAATGTGCTGCGGCTATATATTCTGTAGTTGCAAAACCCTCATTAAATTTTCCTGCTGCAGAGAATTTCTCTAAGAGATCATCAGGAATTATCTCGCCTGTTTTATAGTGTTTGGCAAAAGTCTTGATCACTGCAGGCTCTCTTGCCCAGTTTTCCATCATTTGTGAAGGAAATTCTACATAATCTCTAGTTACAGAAGTTCCTGAGAGACTTGGGTATTGAGCATCAGATAAAAGTCCGTGCAGCCCATGTCCAAATTCATGAAAAAGGGTTTCTACTTGTTCAAATGAGAGAAGGGATACTCCGTCAGAATTGGGAGGTGGAAAATTACAAACATTTACAACTAGTGGAATAATCTCTCCATTAAATTTACTTTGACTCCTGAAAGTATTCATCCATGCACCGCCACCTTTATTTGGTCTAAGGGTGTAGTCTGTATAAAAAATACCTATTACTTTTTCATCGTTATCTTTAACGATAAAAGATCTTATGTTGTCTCTGTACTTTGGCAGGTCTTCACTTTCTGTGAAAGTTATATCAAATAGTTTATTGGCTACTTCAAAAGCACCTTGAAGAACTTTATCTTCGCTAAAGTAGGGCTTAACTTCTTCTTCTGTAAAGTTAAATTGCTGCTGTCTAAGTTTTTCAGAATAATACCACCAGTCCCATGCTGCTAAATTATAATTTCCACCTTCATTATGTATAAGATCCTGCATAGCTTTAACCTCACCTTTAGCCTTTTCAATGCCGGGTTTCCACATTGTTTGAAGAAGTTCATTAACATTTTCAGGTGTTTTAGCCATTGTATTATCAAGAACATATTCAGAGTGGCTATTAAATCCCATCAAAGCAGCTTTTTCTTTTCTAAGGCGCAACATTTCTTTAATAATTTCTTTGTTATCAAACTCATTATCATTGTCACCTCTTTGAATATAAGATTTATATAGCTCTTCTCTGAGATCTCTTTTTGTTGAATAAGTTAAGAATGGATACATGCTGACTCGGGTTGGTTTAAAAACCCACTTTCCTTCTTCCCCTTCAGACTCAGCCAAAAGTGAGGCTTGTCTAATCTCTTCTTCGGGCAAGCCATCTAAATCTTCAGGGTTATCCAAAACCATGCTGTATCCATTCGTTTCTTTTAACGCATTCTGATCAAATTTAACTGACAGAGAAGAAAGGGCACTATTTATTTTAGTAAGTCTATTCATTCCAGCGTCATCAAGGTTTGCTCCTGATCGCTTGAACCTTTTATAAATCTCATCAAGTAATCTTTCTTGCTCAATAGAAAGATCTAGTAATTTTTTTTGATCAACAAGAGATTCTATTCTTGTAAATAATGCTTTGTTTAATAGAATTTTATCGTTATGAGCAGATAGTTTGGGGCTTATCTTTACCGCAAGAGCATCCATATCATCATTTGTATTTGAACCTAATAGATTAAAGAAAACATTTGAAACCTTATCGAGCATTTCGCCGGACATCTCTAATGCTTCTATGGTGTTTCTGAATGTAGGTTCTGAGGTATTAGATGCGATTTGATTGATTTCTACTTCGTGCTCTTTCATTCCAGCTTCGAATGCAGGTTCATAATGATTAAATTCAATTTCTTCAAATGGAGGTATTTTAAAAAGAGTGTCATATTCCGAAAGAAATGGGTTCATAGTTTTATCCTTGTTTGTGCAACTTAAAAGAAAAAAAATAAGCAGAGGGGAGAGCTTTCTCAACATTCGTTAATATTACTTAATTATCCATCCAATACTATAAATATTTTAGAATACATAATGTGAAAAGTTCTAATTTATTAATTTCAATATTAAAACGTATTTTAGGAATAGGTTTTTTGATATTAAATTATCTATGTTACGGGGTGATGATTGCACTAGCGGCAGATTCAAGTCTTTCTGCAAATGAGAGAATCATCTATCCAATCTTAGTCTATATTTTAAGCTGGGGTTTTTTATTAGCCGGTATTTATTTAGCTGGACCCGAGCTTGTTAATAAAATGAAGTCATATTACGTTTTACTGAAATCAAAAGTTATTAAAAGGAGATCGAATGATAAACAAACTTGATCATTTAATTGTTGCGGTAAGGAATATTGAAGAAGCGGAATTAAATTACTCTAAACTATTTGGTGCTTCGCCAGTTTGGAGGGGTGAACATAAAGCACTAGGCACCACAAATTCTATTTTTAATTTTAGTAATACTTATTTTGAGCTATTAGCAGCCAAGGGCGATGGATTAGGCGCTAATCTTGTTGAGCATACTCTTAGAGAAAAAGGAGAAGGTTTGGCGGGGCTTGTTCTTGGGACAAACGATATTAATAAAGCTAAAAAAAATATTTCAAGTTCAGGATATATTCTTGATAGTTTTTCTGAGGGTGAAGGAGAGGACTTTGAAAATGGTGAAATAAGAAAGTGGAATAATCTTTTTTTACCCAATGAACTCACAAGGGGTCTATTTTCTTTCATCATTCAACACACAGAGGGAAGCTTACAAAAGCCTGAGATTTTTGAAAATTCTTCCGTTAATAAATTAGATCATGTTGTAATTAATACAAATGATTCAGATGGATTTATTAAGACTTATAGAGACCTTTATGGGATGAGATTGGCACTTGACCAGACTGTTGAAGAATGGGGCGGTAGGATGCTTTTTTTTAGATTGAACCACACCACGATAGAGGTTATTGCTAAAGACGATGAGATGCCTCCTGAAGATAGTTTATGGGGGCTAGCCTGGGATGTTGAGAATATAGAGAAAACTTATAATCGATTAATAAAAGAAGGTTTTGATTTAACACCAGTTAAGGAAGGAAGAAAACCAAATACTTTGGTCTCAACAGTCAAATCCAATACTCACAATATCCCGACTCTGCTCATTGAACATCTTGCTTCTTGAAAGAATCGTATGCCCAGTAAGGAGAATAGATTAAGAAAAAAAGAATGACTCCTATTATAATTAAAACAGGAATATGCAAAGGTGGAGCTGGAAACAAATTAAGAATGCTATCACCTACAGGCTTGCTTCCTAGATACCAATAATTTGCAGGAGGGCCTAATATCTTATTAATAGAGTAAATCACTGGAAGTGTTATCAGGGAGAAATAGATTCCATTTTTTACGGAATTAAAGGTGGGTCTATTAGCTAACGAAATACAGGCATAAGCGATTGCTATAATTAATAATCCGTGACCAAAAAAGAAAAGAATATATTGAGGGTCAGGAAAGCTATTAGGTATATCTGGAGTTATCAGTGCATTAATACCTCCACCGATACCCCAAAAAAACGCTACCTCAAAGAATAATCTCTTTTTCGTTATTAAAAAAATACCAATAAATAATGTAGATAAGTTACACATATGAATAGGTACTAATTCGATCCACGGAAAATTCATACTGTAATGCCATATCAAGGGCTTGATAAACTCTAGGCTAATTAACGACACACCCATGATTTTAGTAATTAGTATTACTTGACTCATAGGTCGTGTTTTAACAATTAAAGGAAAGACTATTGCAATTGCTATAATAATAAACAGTGTGATCAGATGAGCGTTACCAAAAATCACAAATGGTTGAGATGGCATAAGCAAAGTATAAAAATTTATTTCATCTTATGGTAGTTGTTAATTCAAATATAATGTTTATATGAATAACGGATCGATAAGTTTTCTTCCTAAGATCGAAAGAAAAGAGGGCATAGTTCTTTTTAAGGCTTTTTTATTCTTCTTTTTTGTATTGGCATCCTGGTATGCATTAAGACCGGTTAGGAATGAGCTTGCTGTTCAGGGCGGTATCTATAACCTTCCTTGGCTCTTAATGGGTGTTATGGCGGCAATGTTAGTTATTAACCCCATTTATTCATGGCTTATATCAAGAATAGATAAGAATAAGATAGTCCTCTATATTTATTCTTTCTTTATATTCAATTTAATCATTTTTTTAAGTGCATGGTCTTTGGCTGGTGACGAGGGTAAGATTTGGACTGGAAGAGCCTTCTATATTTGGGCTAACGTTTACTCTTTTTTTGTTGTATCAATATTCTGGGTCACGATGATAAATTTTTTTAATCATACGGACTCTAAGCGTTTTTTTGGAATCATTAGTGCTGGTGGTTCATTAGGGGCTTTCTTTGGATCCACTATTGCGAGATATTTCTCTACGGAGATATGCGGCAATACATCTATCAGTGATCTAGGACCAATGAGTCTTATAGTCTTTTCTATTTTTTCATTATCTTTTGCAATTTACTTTTCAAGATCATTTAATTCAACTCATGTTGAAAATAATAAATCTCATGAGATAGGTGGATCAAGCCTCGAAGCAATGAAGAACACCCTACGTGAGCCCGCTATTAGAAATTTAGGCATCTACGTCATTCTCTTTACAATGCTTATGACAGTATCTTGGATGGTTTCTTTAGGGATTGTTGAGGAATGGTCTAAAGATCCTTGCGAAAGGACTGGATTTTTCGCACGAATAGAACAAATTGTTACACCCCTCACTTTGTTAATGCAGTTATTTTTAGCTTCATATATATTAAGGCGAGTAGGGACACTTGCTGTCTTGTCTCTCTACGGCTTACTATTTGCTGCAGCATTCATGGCTTATTCTTTTTATCCAACAATTACTACAGTAATGGTCGTAGTAATATCTTTAAGGATTTTTGAGTATGGTTTTAACAAACCTACAAGAGAATCTATTTATACCAAGCTGACAGAGCAAGATAGATACAAGTCTACAGTCTTCATCGATACCTTCTTAGCAAGGTCGGGGGATGTTGTGGGAGGTTGGTTTGTCAGAGGTTTGGTCGGTACAGGTGTGGCAGTTCTTTCTGTGACTTGGGCCGCTCTTCCTTTTGCTTTGCTTATTTCTTATATGGGTTTTCAAGTTAATAAGGCCATAAAAGATGACTGAAGAATTTATACAAGTTGCAGATATTACAGATATCGATATTAATCAATCACAATCAGTAAATATAGATGAAGTCGATATTCTAATTTGTAATACAGATAAAGGTGTTTTTGCTGTTGAGGATAAATGCTCGCACGCAGACATACCCTTATGCGGAGGACAAATAATAGGTAACTTTATTACTTGCCCAGTTCATGGTGCAGTATTTGATTTAACAGATGGATCTGTTCAATCACCACCAGCTTTTGAAGACTTGAATACATTTGAAGTTAAAATTGAAGGTACATCAATAAGTGTCAAAAGACCACATTAGAGGTAAAGTAAAATCGATTATGAGTTATGAATATATAGAATGTGAAGAAGTGAATACTTCAATCAGGCGAATTTACTTAAATCGACCCGATAAAAGGAATGCTCTTTGTAATCCGCTTCGTAAAGAGCTCTTCGAGTGTTTGTATGCTTTTGATGAAGATCCAGATGTTAAAGTGATAATTCTTTCTGGAAGGGGTTCGTGTTTCTGTGCCGGATATGATTTAACATTTAATAATAGTGAAGATCTTCCTTACCCTTCAAGTAAGACAGATGGTTTTTGGCCAAGACACGTAGTAGAGGGTGCTTTTAAAATATGGGATTTATCTACACCTGTTATTGCTGAGGTTCATGGTTATTGTTTAGCTGGCGGAACCGAACTTGCAGCATCTTGTGATCTTGTTTATGTTGCCGAAGATGCCGAAATTGGATATCCAGTTGTAAGATCTATGAGTCCACCAGACAATCAATTCTTCCCGTGGCTGTTAGGAATGAGGAATGCAATGGAGATGATGCTCACAGGAGAATCCATCTCTGGTATAGAAGCAGCCGAGCAGGGCTTTGCTAACAGAGCATTTAGTGAAAGTATTATTTCTGAAGAAGTAGAAAAAATAGCTCATAAAGTTTCTCAAGTTCCCTCCGACATTCAGGCTATAAATAAACGCTCTATTCACAGACAAATGGAAATCATGGGTATGAGAGACGGAATTAGAGCAGGAACGGAACTACAAGCTCTTGCCATGCACAGTCGTTCTACAAAGGAACATTTAAAAGAACTTTCTTCTGGACTAAAAGAGGCATTGACCAAAAGAGACAAGAAATTTGGTGATTACAGAACAAAAGATAAGAAATAAGTTATTTCTACTCGTAGTATTTTTAATATTAAATGCTTGTGCAGATAACAAACCTCCCAAAGGTGCATATTGGAATGGAGATGCTGACTTTATGCATATAACTTCAGATCAAATGCATATGATCTATTCCGTTGATGTAATAGGTCAAAAAATTTTTCTTGACGGTTTTTATGAAATTATTAAAAAAAATACGGATAAAATTATTTATAAGTTAGAAGTTAAAGAACTAGAGTTTGGAAAGAAGCAAGACGGCACACCATTTTGCAGGGCTTGGGGCTATATTGATGCTTCTAGTATCCAAAGTTATCTATACGTTCAAGATTGCCATCCAGTAAACTAAAAATTTTGTTACAAGATTTAAAATCATCAATATACTGATTTTTTTGAAAACGAAAATTTAGATTAATCCACTATAAGAACCACCATCTAACTGGAGGTTTTGACCAGAAATGAATCCGGCATGTTCACTGCAAAGAAAAGCACATGTCGCTCCAAATTCTTCTGGTCTGCCAAATCTATTTGCAGCAATAGAGCTGGCTATTTGAGATCTAGCTTCCTCTCTAGAAATATTTTGATTTTCCATAATCATCTCCGTCATAAAGACCTGTCTGTCGGTATCAAATCTTTCAGGTAAAAGATTGTTAATAGTTACATTGTGTTTAGCTACATCTTTAGAGATTCCTTTAGAAAAAGCAGTTAAGCCTGTTCTTGCTGATGTAGAAAGGGACATTAATGGATGAGGAGATTTAACCATAGCAGAGGTTATATTTACTATCCTTCCAAACTTCCTATCTATCATGCCTGGCAGAAGATCTTTAATCATAAAAATAGCAGAAAGCATATTTGAATCTAGTGCCTTCAACCATTCTTCTTTATTGCTTTCAAGAAAATTAATCGGGGGAGGGCCACTATTATTGTTTATAAGAATATCTGCATCAGGACAGCTTTCTATAAGTTTTCTTCTTCCTTCTTCTGTGTTCAGATCAGCAACAGTCATTGAAACTTTATTTTCATCAATTAAAGATAATTCTTCAAAAGTCTCTTTAAGAGATTCTTCACCTCTCGCGTTTATCACTACAGAAACACCTTCCATCATTAAGCTTCTTGCACATGCTCTTCCTAAACCTTTAGAAGAGGCACACACTATCGCTTTTTTATTTTTAATGCCTAAATCCATAATTAATTTTAAGTTCTATTAACAAATTCTTCTTCACTATCCTCTTTCTTTGAAAAATGAGGTTTATCTTTAAAAGTTTCCTCAACCCAATTTAAAGCTTCTTCTTCAGTCATATTAGGATCCCATAATTCTGTTTGAGGTTGAATTACATGCCAAGGTGTATCGAAGAACACTTCTAAAGCATTACCCTCTGGATCATTAAAATATAGTGATAATGCATTGCCATGACACAGTGGTAGATATTCCGAACCTCTTATATCCAAGTTATGTTTAACTTCTTTTACTTCCTTAAATGTTCTTACTCTGAAGGAAATGTGATTGAGTTGTGTCGGCGGTTCTAAATTTTCTCGTTGAACAGAAAATCCTATTTGATGATGTTCGTTAGGATCCTGGCTCATAAAAATTATTTCTGGCCCAGAACCACCTATTAAACCTTTATCGCTTACTCTAAAACCTAAGACTCCGGAGTAGAAATCTATTATTTTTTTAGAATCTTTAATATTCAATATAGTATGTGATACTTCTAGTTTCATGATTTTATTAGGTTTTTTTCATTCTTAATTTTAAGTCTTCAATTAATTGTTCTAAAGATACATCATTTCCACTACATCCATAAATATATTTATCCGGTCTAACAATAAAAGTATCTCCAAGCTCCAAAAAGGCTTTTACCCATGGATTAGAAAGAATAATTTCTTCATCCAAGACAAGATAAGTAGAATTAAGCTTACTCAAAAATTCTCTATGCTCGTCACAGATTACTATGTCATTTTGAGAAATTAAGGTAAAACCATCTCCAAATAGATGATCTCTTCTTTCTGTTATTTGCCCATCTTCATAGGTAAGTATCTGAGGAAAAAGTTGACCAGCCGCCATAGAATCTATTGCCTTGCCACCAAAGAATAATCCTGCATCTAAGTTGGGTAAAACAAATGACCCATAACCCTTCGCGACCAATTCTTCAGGAACATCACTTACATCATCTGCTTTAGCATATGCCTCCATTAGCTCTCCAATTCCAGCTGAGTTTTCAACAACAAACTTTGCATGTGGCCTTCTTTCTTCTTGATAAGAATCTAATAAGCTATCAGAGAAACCATTATTAAGAACGTAAGAAATTTTCCAGGCCAGATTGAAAGCATCTCTATAACCAGACATCATACCTTCTCCCATGAACGGAGGATTTTGATGCGCAGCATCTCCTATTAAGAAACAATTTCCTTTCCTAAAGTCATCCGCCAATACAGAGTGGAATTGATAAATTGCTTTCCTGATTATTTTATATTCTTCAGGATTAAGCCACCTAGCTATAAGGTTTTGTATTTTTTCATCTTCCTGAAAATCATTTTTATCTTCATCATCGTAGATAATAAATTCCCATCTCCTAAAAGGAAGATGTGCGGGAATAAAAGTCCCAATCCTTTCAGGATCACACACTTGAATTGCTTTATCATCTAATCTATTTGGCACAGTTAATTCAGCATCAACAATTACCCAATCACGATTGTAATTAAGATCTTCTTGAGTAATCTTTAATAATTTTCTTACGGAACTCGATCCGCCATCCGCACCAATTAAGTATTTAGCTGTGTATTCAATTTCGGATGAGTTCTCTAAATTTTTAACAGAAAATAGCACATCATTTTCACGTTCTTCAATATTCAAAATTTCGTGTTGTAGTAAAGTTGTTATAGAGGTTGCTCCTAGCCTTTTTCTAATTTCTTGATCGGTAAAGGGTTGATGAAAAAACCTCATTGGCGCCCATCCATTTGGAGTTGCGAATCCCTTCAAATCTATCGCTCCTCCTATAAAATTTAAATCCTTATCAACAAATCCGGCTCCACCAACTTCACTACTATTGTTAATATAGACATCCTCTATACCAATCTCTTGAGTCATTCTCAGGCCTTGATCACTAATACTAACGGCTCTTGGTAGTGAATATATTTCTTTATCTTTATCTATAGCTAAAACTTTCAAACCTCTTTTCTCTAAAAGTAAAGCAGCAAAGCTTCCAACAGGTCCCAATCCTATTACCACTACGTCATAGTCATAATTCATATAGTTCTCTCCTTAATTGCGTATGAATTTCTTTTATAGATGATTGAGTTGAAAGAATTTTTTTTAAGTCAACAATACCTTTTTGAAGTATAGAGTGAGTAGCCTCATCAATAGCCGTTTTAAAAGAATCTTTGTTTAAAAGTTTTGAGTAGTATTTCCTGATGTAAGGTTTATCAGATAATAAAAGCTCTTCCCAACCACATTCATGAAAGCGATGAAGAATAACGGCCCAGCTTACGTCTGCTAAAGTAAAATTATCCCCAACGATCCACAACGAACGGCTGTCTTCTAAGTGTTTCTCTAAATCATGTAAGTGTCGATTAAGATTAAAAAAAGACGATTTAACTAATTTTGCGAATGGTAAAAAAGAGCTAAAGATTTTCAAGCCCAAAACTTTAAAAATAAAAAAGATAATGACTCTCTCTTTCATTGGGTGAGATTTCAAACCAATAAATATTTCTTTAAAGGGCACATACCTGATCATTGTGACAAATAGTGGAAAAGTTAGAGGCGCTACACTGTTTCCAGCATAACTATCTTGATTAGAAAGTGGATTGCCAATTAAAGAAGATTTTTTAACCCAATAATCCATGATTTCTTTTTCATCAGGGGAAGAGGGTAAAATATTTTTTGTGTTATCTGTTTGCATGAGCAGGTAGTAAATTTGTTCATGAGATTCATACACAGGTTTTCCTTTGTGCAACAAAACTGGAACGGTAGCTCCCGGATTGATTTTTAGAAATTCTTTTGAAGCCACCTCATATTTACCCGTCTCAATTAGATCTATATGTTCAGATCTATAGTCCAAACCTGTCTCTTCTAGACAAAGTCTAACTTTTCTTGAGCATAGCGAAAAATTATTGTGGTACAAAACCCATTCATCTGAAGTCTCTTCAACAATGCAATCTTGTAATCCTGTTAGCATTAATTTAAGAGAACATCTAAGTCTGATTCAATATTCTGAAGTATTGTTTCAATAATTTCCTCAGTGACTGAAAAAGAAAGTTGTTGAGGGGCAACATATCTAAGCAGAGCTCTGCAGACTTTGTTTCTTTCTGAACCTTTTTCAATGAGATCTAACGCACCTATAATTAACCATACATCAAGTGCAAACATTTCCTCTATGTCTAAAATAATAGATCGATCTAATTGATTTATTGAAACTGCCTCGCGTAAGTCACTTGTAGCATGTTCTCTAGCTGCATCCGAAATTATCTCAATAAAGTAATTTGGTCTCTCCATTATCCAATTTGTATATTTTCCTTCGCAGATATAATAAAAAATTAGAGCATGACCTTTTAAATAACCATACCACTTATCTTCTTCATTTTGATTCATTGCAAAGATTTTTTCTGAAACAGCCCTTAATTTTTGTCTAAACACTTCTTTAAAAATATCTTCAGTGGATTTGAAATATTTATAAAATGTTCCATATCCTAAACTAGCTTGAGTGGTTATTTTTGCTGCTGTAATTGATTCAAAACCTTCTTCTTCAATAAGGTTAAATGCAGCTTCCAGCAGTTTGTCATGTGTAGTAAGCATAATTATTTTTTATTTTTAATAATGAAAAAAACAAGACTTTAACATAAAAAACAACGGTGACGAAATGTCATTGACATAATGTCATTGTATGTACATACTAGTAAAAACTAGCAAAAACAGGTAATTGCTAGGATAACTTTTTAGGGAAATATCAATGAATCCGACAAAATATATTACGTTTTTAGTCTTTTCTATCGCCTTTTCACTTAATGCATCTGCCGACTCGAGGTTGGATGAAATTGTAGTCACTGCTCAAAAAAAGGCTGAAGGTTTGGCAGAAGTTCCTATTTCTATCCAGGTACTTTCAGGAGATAGAATATCAGATCTAGGTATAACCTCAGTTGAGAGCCTTGCTAACCATGTACCAGGTTTACATGTTACTAAGGGAGCAGGTGAGTGGAATATTTACATGCGAGGAGTTGGATCTGGAGCTAATAAGGGATTTTCCCAATCAGTTACACAATTTATAGATGGGATGCCGATATCGAAAGGTCAACAATATCTAGCACCTCTATTGGACATCGAAAGGATAGAAGTACTTAAAGGAACACAGGGAGTGCTTTTTGGAAAAAACACTATCGGTGGAGTCATAAATGTTATAAGCAAATCTCCTCAAATAGGTGGCGAGGCTGATAGTAATATGTCTGTTGAATTTGTACCTGAATGGAATACAACAAAATTTCAAGGTGCAACTAATATTTCAATGAGCGATTCATTTGCAATGAGACTAGCTGCATCTTACGAAGAATCAGATGGATGGATCGAAAACCAACTATTAAATACAGATGAACCTTCAACAGAAGCTACTTCGGTTAGAGCAACATTCCTATGGGAACTAGACAATACAGAAGTTAATTTAAAACTAACATCTTCTTCTAGTGATAAGAGTGGACAAGAAAGTGGAATATCTGTTTATCGAACTTCAAGACCTCTACCAGTGTTGGCACAGAATGGTTACACAGGAGCATTTTTAGCAGTTAGCATCACTAATAAACATTTTCCAAATATAGTGACTGGAAAACCAGGTGTTTCTTATGTTAACAATGGCCAAGGTGTCAATCCCACAGGAGGATCAACAGACACTGATAATGCTATTTTAAATATTACGTCCTCTTGGGGAGACCATGAGTTTAAATCTACGACTTCATATTCCTCTTATGACTATACCTGGGGTCTTGATGCTGATTTCGGACCGATGGATTTTCTTTCAACAGATAGTTTTCATGATTTCTCTGCAGTTACTCAAGAATTTGTAATAACTTCACCATCAAGCGACACATTTGAATATGTTGCAGGTCTTTATTATGATGATATTGATTACTTTTCTCAGAATAATGGCACTTTTGCTACAGACTTTGGAGGATTATTCGGTCAAACTTTCCCAGCACCAGATTTGTTCGCCTTTCAAACCAGAGGAGCATTCTCTGCAAAGACAGCTGCAACTCATACTTTATTTGACCAAAACTCAACAACTCTATCTGCTTTTGTTGAGGGCACATGGTATTTGAATGAAAAATTAACCATGAAAGCAGGTGTTCGAGTCTCTGAGGATGATAAGGAAGTAAAAGGATCACAAGTATTTAGTTCCTCTGCTACAGGAGGAGTTGGTATTGATAATCCTACAATGGCTCCACCAGTCTTAGGTGTAATAAAAGTATTATTAGATAGATCTCCTTACAACTTTCCTCTGCAAGAAAGATCAGAAAGCCATACAACACCTTCTATAAAATTTTTATACGAAGCTAGCGATACAACTAGATTGTATTTTAGTGCAGCTGACGGATACAAGGCAGGAGGATTTGATGGTTCGGAGAATGCTGCAAAAATTAATCCATCTACACCTGCAGCCGCTTTTCAATTTGAGCCTGAAGAAGCTACAACAATCGAAGTGGGAGCAAAGATAGAAATACCAGAAAAATCTTTGAGAGCTAATATTGCATACTTCACAACTGACTATAAGGATTTACAAGTCTCGGCATGGAATGGCTCTGCTTTTATTGTCTCGAATGCAGCTCAAGCAGAAATTGATGGTGTTGAAATAGATGTGACTTGGGCACCAACAGATAATTTAGTCTTAGGCGGGTCAATAACTTCATTGGATTTTGCTTACGAATCCTTTACTGGTGCAGCATGTACAGCTGATCAAGAGGTAGACAATAGACTGGCAACAGGGAGTAGGGCTTGTACCCAAGATTTATCTGGCCAAACAGGTAACTATGCACCGGAATTGTCAGCTTCTATTTATATGGATTACTTTCAAGCTCTAAGTAATAACAGAGAGATGGTCATTTCATTGAATGCTAATCACGTAGATGAGTTTTATTCTAATGGAGATAATGATCCTCTTGGATTGCATGACTCTGCAACAAAAATAGGAACTAGAATTGCACTTACCATGGCCAATGGTCTAGAGCTTGCCTTGTTTGGCAGGAATATCACTGATGAACAAGTAGGTACTCAAAGTATAGACTTGCCGTTAGTAACAGGTTCACACTTTATGATGTGGGAGCCAGGAAAAGAAATTGGAGTAAGCTTCAGAGCTAATTTCTAAAGAACTTCTCAAGGAGGAGCAAAGTGCCCTTTTCGGCTCTACTAATCCCCAATGTAGCAGCCAAGAAGGGCATTCATGTTTACTAACGTTTTTTATCTAATTGTTCAGAGATTGTTGAAGCTAGTGGAAAAATTTTTCTCCCTAGGGAAACTTATATGATTAGGTGATGTCCGCCGTCCATGAGCATTGTTTCTCCGGTTACTACTTTATTTATTCCAATAAAACTATATATACCTTGAGCAACTTGATCGGGAGTCACGGTAAGATTCAAGGGGGTGTTTTGAGTTAAGTTTTTGAGGGCTGCATTATAAAGATCATCACCCATGCCATTCTTCAACCATTCTCCCTGTATAAAACCAGGACATATAGCATTAACTCTAATCGGCCCTAAATTTCTAGCCATAGACATGGTCATGGTGTTTAAGGCCCCTTTAGAGCAGCCATAAGCCAAGCTGCTTCCGATGCCTTTTATTCCTGCTATAGAAGATATATTCACAACACTAGGATTATCGCTCTTCTCTAATGATGACCTGCAAGCACGTACCATTTGAAAAGGTCCAACAACATTAATTTTATATATATGCAGAAAATCCTCAGCATCAAGCCCATCTAAATCACCATGGTTAAATACAAACTTAGTTGTACCTGCATTGTTTACAAGTGCATCAATTCTTCCCCACTTAGTGACTGTTTCATTTGCAGTCTTTATACAAGCTTCGTTATCTCCAACATCTGCAGATATGGCTAGTGCCTCTACTCCTAAGTTCTCACATTCTTGAACTACAACATCTGCATCATCAATCGAACTGGTGCAGGTAATGGTTACATTCCAACCCTTGGAGGCCAAAAGTTTAGCTGTGGCCGCTCCTACTCCTCTACTTCCCCCGGTGACTATTGCTACAGGTTTTTCGCTTATATTCATTTTTATGTACCTTCTTTATTTCCAAACGTTTCTGATATAGCAGCGCCCCATTGAGATGGGCCAAATTCAGGATAATCAGGATCTCCATCAGACATAGGATTAACTATTTGTGGTGGGATAGTATTGTCTAAGTAATCCCCATCAGTTTGATGTTCGTGTACTTGTTTAAAAGGACTTCTCCAATAATCAAAAATTTGGCTACCTTGATAATGACGACCCACACCCCATTCTAACTCATAGTCGTGTTCTTTCGCTTTTCTTTTCAATAGCTCATGACCCATAAAAACATCATCGATATTTAGCATTTCAAAAGAAACATGATTTAAACCCGGAATACCTTCAGAGACTAGATGAGCATTAAGCCAAAAAATTGAATGATGATCAGTTGGGGTTAATCCCTTATCTAATCTAGCAAAGATACCTGCTGTAAGGGGTTTTTCTCCAGGAGGAGAGGGCGGTTGTAAGATATCAGAAGCGATCATCCCTAAATGCTCGTGATACCACTCCAAAGATTTTTCAATATCAAGAGAGTTGATCCCATAATGGCCAAATCTAATAATCCTTGGTGTATCGCCTTTATTAAATCTTTTTAATTGATTTACTCTATTTATCTGTCCACCTTCATTGGTGGGAAAGGGTTTAGGTAATTCATCAATTTC
>Ga0228638_1000374_pt1 | contig 19835 bp, 9 predicted proteins | sample 48DmetaG_FD_182704 | JGI IMG/M metagenome (GOLD analysis project Ga0228638, IMG submission 182704) | Seawater microbial communities from Monterey Bay, California, United States - 48D | ecosystem: Environmental > Aquatic > Marine > Coastal | place: USA: California | collected 2016-10-31 | reverse complement strand
TCGAACGTCGCGCGCGCGCGCCGCGCGCGCGCGCGCGCGTCGCGGGTCGATGGCGACCGCGCGCGTCCCGCCGCCGGTCGGCGCGACGTCGCGGGCGAGCGACGCGAGCGACGCGAACGCGAGCGACGACGCGCGCGTCGCGACGCGACATCCGTGTCAAACCCTGGTCCTCGACGACGGCGCGACGGCCGGATGCGAGTTCAACGTCGGGCGCTGGGACCCGGTGCAGCAGAGCGCGTTCGCGGACGACAGGCCGTGGCGCGGCGTCGAGCGATTCTTCAGGCGGTGCGTGCGAGGCGACGCGTGCCTGCGCGAGCTCGGATTGAGCGCGGCGGAAATCGTGTTCGCGAGCGGCGACGACGCGGGCGCGAGCGGGGGGCGAAGACGCAGGGAAGGACGAAGGACGTTCGCGGCGAAGTGTACGTATCACGGGCCGTCGTTCGCGGGCTTCGCGTGGAACGCGTCGAGGGATTTCGCGTACGACGGGACGTTCGAGCCGGGGTGCGCGTCGGTGTCGGCGGCGTTGCAGTTGGCGCTGCGACCGGTGTTGGATAAGACGCGCCCGACGCCGTCGGCGGGGAGGACGGATCGCGGCGTGAGCGCGCTCGCCAGCTGCGTATCGCTTTGGAGCAAGTCGGACGCCATCTCCGCGGCGGAGATTGAGCGGTTGGTGAATGAGGATTCAGCGCCGGGCAAAGCGGGTCTGTTGCGCGTGTCGGACGTGCGCGAGACGGGCTCGGCGTTTCACGCGACATTCGCGGCGAAGAGTCGACGGTACGTGTATTGCTTGCCGAAGAATCAGGCGTTTCGCGAGTCGCGCACGCCGAAGGCTGATTTGGACGCGCGCATCATCGATCGAATCTTAGCCGCGCTCGTGCGCGAGTGCGCGAACGCGCCGATCGATATGCACGCCTTCGCGCGAGGCACGCCGCCTGGGAAGAGTTCCGTCGTCACGTTTCGCGTCGCGAGGGCGTTCGAGGCGAAATTGCCTTCGCCGCCCGGCGACGGCGCCGACAGCGACAACGACTCCAAAGTCACCGCCGGCGTTCGGCGCTCGAAAAGCCGAAACGACGCTCACGACGACACCATCGACATCACCGACATCGACGCCGACGAAGTCATCGTCATCGAGCTCGTCGCAGACCGTTTCTTGCGCAAGTTGATTCGCTGTCTCGTCGCCACGACGATTCGCGAAGCCGCCGTCTTCGCCGGCGACGACGACGTCCTGCTCAGAATCGCCCGGTCGCGCGAGCGTCGGGCCGCGGCTCCGCCCGCACCGGCTTTGGGCCTCGCGTTCGCCGGTGTGGAGTACGATTAAGCGCGGCGCTCGGGTCGCGCGCGCGTCGCCGATTCGGCGACGAGACAGCAAAGAGTCGGTTCGTCTCCCACGGCACACGGCGACGCGCGACGACCTCGTCGTCGCGAAAACGCGCTCGAACGTAACGACACGACGATGCACGACGTCTCGCTCGCGGGCGCGCCCGCGCGCGACGACGCGCGCGCGCGAACGACGACCGCCGCCGACGACGCGCTCTCGGTCCGTCTCGACGCGCTTCAACGCGCCGTCGACGACGCGCTCGAAACGTTCAGCACGCGCCTGCGTAACGTCAAAGACGCCGTTTCCGCGGACGCGAACAAGGCGACGCAGCTCGCGCGGGCGAGCCGACGCGAGCTCGAAGAGATGGCGAACGCGCTGGACGCGATGACCGAAAGGCACGAGCGACGCATCGAAGCGTTGGAACGCGCGGTCAAGGCGGAACGGAAAGCGCTCGTGACGCGCGATGCGGACGATCGCGTGGCGCGTCACGGCGACGGCGACATCGATAGCGCGGTGAAACGGTCGAAGACGACGTGGTCGACGCGGGAGAACGCGGCGTTCGAGGCGTCGCCAGAGGCGTGCGAAATCGCCGGTCGCGGGGCGAACGACGATGGCGACGCCGTCGCTGTCGCGAAGGGCGAACGCGGCGCGAACGTGAAACGATGGACGCCGGAGACGTTCGTGATGTGCGTCGGTGTGGTGGTGGGCGCGACAACGCGCGTGGCGCTCGCGCTCGCCGGGTTGTGGGCGGTATTTTGGATGGCGATCGCCGCGGCGGTCATGTATGACGACGCGCGCTTGACGCGCGACGTCGGGCGTGAAATCGCGGGGCAGTGGTTGCTTTTCAGAGACGAGATACTCGCGCTCATGAGCTGAGCGCGGTGTCGATTGATACTTGATTGACGTTTGACGCGCAAACGAACGAACAAACGAACGTGCTCGGTCGTCGCGCATTTTGTATTGTACACCACCACACTATTTCTACGCTAATCTACGCTAGTCGGGCCCGCCTCCGTACGAGCTTATTTGACGCAATCGCTCGAACGCGTCTGCGGCAGTTTTTGGCGCGTCGCTCCGCTTCGGTTTCTTCTTTTTCCCCGCCGTCGGCGGCTCCTCGCCGCCGCCCTTCTTCTTTCTTCGACGTTTTTTCGGCGCGAATGGGTTTAAAACAGCGGGAGCGGCGGTGAGCGCGCCGAATGGCGACGCCACACTCACAGTGCGCTCGTATTTTCGCGCCTTAGCCTGAGGCACTTGCGACTGCTTCGCCACCCTGATGACGTCGCGTTCGGCGACGTCGTCGCGATCGACGCGAACGCCGAGCTCGCTCAGCTCGTCGTCCGCCTCCACGTTCACATCTGCGCTCGGTTCCGCGCCCTCTCGCGCGTTCGATACGGCCGACGCCCAAAACACGTCCAATTCCTCGTCCGCGCGCACCTCGTCGTCGCCCACGGGCGTCGCGCGCACGCCGCCGTCCGCCGCCGTCGCCACGCGCAACTCCGCCGGCGGTCGTCGCCCGAACGCCGCGTCGTACCTTCCCGGCGGCGGTAAGTGTTCCCGAACGTCCACCACGACGTTATACGCGCCGACGAGCGCCCGCAACACCCGCGCGCTCTCGCACCGCACCCGACTCGCGCACGCCGTCGCCGTCGCGCTCAGCGCCATGAAGTACCCGCGACCGAGCTGCCCCGCGAACGCCTCCACGCAATCCTCTCCCGCTCCCTGCAGCTCGCTCAGGACCGCGCACGCCGCGCACGCCGCTCGCATCGCCTCGTCCGCGCGCGCGCGCGCCGGCATGACGAGCGCATCGTTTCCGTACGCCAACCGCGAGTCGCGCGCGCACGCGTCGACGTCTCGCGCCAACGCCTCGAGCTTCGCCACCGCCTCCTGCGCGTCGTACGTCCTCCCGCGCGCGCACGCGCGCGTCAGCGCGCCGTGATGCTTCGACGCCCGGTGCTGCGCGCGCGATTTCCTTCGCAGCGCGTCCAGGAGCGCGCGCTCGCGCGAGAACACGCGCGAGGCGTCGCGCGCGGCGCGCGCGGCGGCGTCGAGTCGCGGTCGCAATTCGTCGGCGAGGCGCGTCAGGACGTCGCGCGGCGCGCGCGCGAGGTCGACGTCGACGGCGGTGACGTCGCGGACGCGCTCGCGCGGCATCGCGCGGGCGTCGCGGACTGAGGCGCGCGAACGAAGCGGCGAATGTGGTGCGCTAAGGTTGAGTAAATCAATGATTAAAGCAAAGGCGGACGCGAGGACGAGGATGCGTTAAAGACCCTCGATCGGAACCTGCAAAAACTTGGCCAAATCCGCCGCGCGCTGCTCCACCTCCGCCAGCGTCAGCGGTTGCCCGATGCGGGTGAGCGGGATGTCGCGCTTGCCCTTGCATCGAACGTACACCACGCGCCGCGGGTTGACGCCCTCGCTGATCTCCACGCGAACCGCCTGCACGTCGGCGAGATCGCTCACCAGATTCACCCGACGGTTCTTCCCCGGGAACCCGTAGCGGAAAATTCGCATGATTCCCTCATCCTTGTTGAATTCGTTGTATCCGGCGCCGACGTCCCAGGAAATCGTCAACCAGAGATACGTCGCGAGCATCGCGCCGGCGACGCCGTAAAACGACATCACCAATCCCTGCGGGAAGAACTTGATGTCCGTCGCGTCGAGGAAAAACACCAGGTTGTGGTGCAGGTACGCCGACGCGCCGGTGAGCAGGAATCCCGTGCTGCCCGCGGTGACGACGCCCGCCCAGAAGTAGTTGCTGAAGCGTTTCGCGCCGACCACCGGGTCGATCATCACCGCGTCCGTGCTCACGCGCGCCGTCGCGGTGCCGCCTTCGTCCTTATCGCCGTCGAACAAGCCGCGCGAGACGACGGCGGTTCGGTCGGCGCGCGCGGTCGGCGCGCGCACCGCGCGAGGCGCGCGCGCGGCGACGCCGACGCGCGCGATCGATGACGACGACGGGCGCGCGGCGGCGGTGCGCGGCGCGGCGCGCGAAGCGCGAGGCGTCGCGCGCGCGAGGGCGGCGGGCGTGGACGTCGTGCGCGCGAACATCGCGTCGAGACCGCGAGCGACGCGAAGTGCGCGCGCGAAGCGGGCGACGGGCGACAAGATGCGATGATGGATAAGCGGGCAGCCAGCGAGGCCTAAACCCTCCGCGCGAGGACGGCGCGAGCGAGACGCGTACAGATCTACTACAAACGTGTTATACCGACGCCGTCGAGACGACGTCTCTACGAATCAAATCTCAGATCACGATTTACCGGTGCGAAGAAGGAAGCGGGGAACCATGCGGCGAGTCGCGGGCTTGGCTTCGGCTTCGGCTTCGGCTTCGGCTTCGGCGCTCGACGCGGGTTCGGACGCGTCGTTCGCGGCGGTTTTCGACAGCATGGCGGCGGATGGCATCGGTGGTGGGGTCGGAGGGAGCGGTGGCGTTGCGGCGGGCTCGGCGGCGACTGGTTTCTTCGTTCTCGGCTTGCGCGGAGGGTTGGGGGATTCGGTCGGTTTGGGGCCCGGCGGCGCGGGCGGCGCGTCGCCAGAGGCGGCGGCGGCCAAGATGCTCTCCTCCAACTCCTTGATGCTCATCGGCTTCTTTTTTACGCCGACGAGCTTTTTCAACCCATCCGCGGGCTTGGCCGGTGGTTTCGGAGGCGACATCATCTTGAGCATTTGCGCCTCGAGCTCGGCCACGCTCATCGGTGCCTTCTTCGGCTTGGCCGCCTTGGCTTCGACGGAGGCAATCTTGGCGTTGTTCAACATCGAGAGCATGCGCGCGTTACTCGGAATCATCGCTGGTGACGGAGCGGCGCTTGCTTTCGCCTTGCCCCGACCAGCGCCCTTCGCGCTGGCGAAGCCCTTGCTGTCCTTCTCGGGGAGTTTCGGCTGCACGACGACTTCGCGTTCGATCTTGGGCGCCCGCTCGCTCCACTGCGTCGGAGCGCTCATATCACCCTTGGCGTCTTTAACCACAACCTTGGGCGCCGCGCTGCCGAGGTTCGGCATTGCAGGCGGGTGCGACAAGTTGATGAGCTGCGCCACCGGAAGCATGGCGCCGCGTTTGTTTGGAATCATACCGTGAAGATCGTTACCGCCGACAAAGTCTTCGTCGAACAACACTTCCACAGATTCAGCGTGCGCGTCTTGCGTGTGCGCGTCCGTGTACGTGTGCACGGCGACGATCGCGCCGCGCGAACCAAACGCGGGTTGACCACTGTCTCCTACCATGATGACGCGATCGCCGAGTTCGAAATCACCACCGGCGTACAAGTCGACGATGGCACCTTCGGTCACCGGGCGCATGAGCAAGAGCGGAGACACGCCCTCGAGATCGACCACCTTGGGCTGCTTACCACCACCGGCGGTCGTGCTCACGAGCGTTCGAATCGCTTCCTCCGTCGCGACTTGTGACGAAGCTGGCACAAGCGGCCGGCGTGCGATGGGATGCGCCTTTAACCACGCCTTCACGCCCTTGACTGCGGCGAGACGTCCAGCCTCGGGCGTGTCCGCCATGAAGTCTTCGAGGTTGATTCCGTCGCGCATGTCATCAACGGCATCGACCGCGGCGAAAACCCAATGATGCGCACGCTTGTACTCTTGCAACACTCGCAACGCCTCTTGACTGTATTCCCAACCCGGCTTGTCGCCTTGTGTCGGGCGACAGTAGCCCGCGACGCACAACATTTTACCATTGTGCTTCAAGTTCAGACCGACGTCGACGCGATCGCCGCGAGACGCCTTGGCGCTCTCTTGCACCCAGACCGCGCCCGTGAGGCAACCGATAACTTTCGGGTTCACTCCTAGTTTACGTGCCATCTCACCGCTGGCCATGTAACGTTGTCCAACGCCTTTTAAAATGCGGCGCGACAAGCCAGTGTCCAGAGGCACGGGGTGAAGCGAGACGCCCAAACCAGCGGGGGAAACATCCGTGACGACAGCCAGCGCTCCAAAGTTTGAGCGACCCAGGAACAGCGCGACATCACCGTCGACGAAATCACCAGTAGACTCACCGACGTCGAGCGCGGGACGCTCGTCCATACGCGTCGAAGGGGCGTTGTGCTTGGCGATGACGAGCTGAATCGGCACCGTCATCTCTGTCTTGGAGAAACGCTTCTGCAAAGATCCGTCCGGATGTCTCACGAGCCCTTCGCACGCACGGCAATGTAGCGCAATGTTCGAACGCCCTGCACTAACACCGTACTTCTCGAGATACTCGCGGGTAACCTTTTCCATGTCCGCGCTCCATTCCGTGGCATTATTCGGCTTGCTTGCTAACTCGTTTGGCTTGCCGATAACGGGAACGATGCGTTCCTTCGAGTCGGAAACGCCCACGACGAGAGCTTCTTGGAGATATGGCCACTTAATTTGCACACGTTTATTCACGAGACTTGGAGCAATGTCCTTCGCACCGACTCCCGCCAAGTTTCCGACCAAGTTTACGTCTACGCCGTTGATTTGAATGATGAGCGATTCCTTCTTCGACGCGTTTCCAAACACTTTGACGCCTGCGGTTTTCAAAGACCCCGACACGGGGAGTGTGCGGATCGTCGGGAAGCCGCTTGGACTGTCTAAACCAAGCGTCGTTCCTGGAAACACGGAATCTTCGCCACCGAAGCACTTCATCTCATCCGGGAACTCGCCCGGCGGCATGCGCATGGTCATCTTACTCTTCGCCGGAAACAAGCCTGCAAAGGACTTTGGCAAAGTGCTCTGCACGTCTCCCGCGCCCGAGGGGGCGTGGTTGAAATATATAAGATTACCGGGCACATTTCGCGCGATTTGACCCGCAGTCAGCTGCGACGGTTCCACGGAAGCGACCGCAGCCTTCAAGCGATCGGCGTCCAAAAAGGGCAACAGCACGACGCCTTCCCAGTCGTTGCGCTTGCCTTCAAAGTCAACTTTGATGTCTTCCGGGAAGAACTCAGCCAAGGGCGACTGCGGATCTTCCATGAAGTGGCGGAATGGCTCGGGGAGTAACTTGGAGCTCGATGGTGGCTGTACAGCCATGAGCTGCTCGAAAGGTTTGAACGGTTCGCCGTAATCGAACTCAGACGTGAGACCGCCCATGCCGGCGCACAAGTCGCTCGCCATCGGCGCGTAATGGTAGGGATAGTACCAAGTCCAGGACGCAACACCACGATAGTAGTAACGCAAGACCCAGTTCAAACCATCGAAATAAGCTTGTCTAATTTCACCCAGCGGTGCAGCTTCGCCAATCTTCAAACCGAGCTTTTCGCGATAGTACGTATCCTTCCACGCTTGCAAGCCCTCCTCGCCACCTTCGAGAATCAGCGCCCGCTTCGCAGCGTTCATCATTGTCGGGTCGGCAGAAACTTGTGGCACGCCTTCGGTGTCGCTCATCTCACTCAAATCCTTGTCGAACTTCTCCTCGGGAGTGAGATCGGACGCGGAACCACCGTTGCGACCTTTTCGTCGAGACTTCTTCTCCTCTTCCTTCTCGACATCCATCGCGCGCTCTTCCAACACCTGTCGCTCGAACGTCGCCATGATGCTCATGATCTTCTCCAAACGTTCAGGGTTAAAAGTACCCCCCCCTTCATCGCCAGTGATATAACCTCCAAGCATCGGCAACGTGTCGTGGTACACTTTGAAGAGCGTGTTCAGCGCGCCCTCGGCGATGTTCAGCGTCGGCAGAGCGGGCAAGAAATCGTTCCCGACGAGCATGCACAGTAAGATGAAGTCATCGATGACGCGCTCGAGCTCGTATCCGAACGGAAGATTCTTTTCGCGGAATTCTAAATCCAAGTACTCGCGCAACAAGCCGATGTGCAACAAGATGAAGCCGTCGTCGGTGGGATTGGACAAAATCTCCCGGCTCGGCTGCCCTTTCTCGCCGCCGCCAAACTTCACGACCTCACGAAGCAAACAAAAGTGAGGTTCGTGCGTGACGAGAGCAAGCATGATAAGATCGGCGTCGAGGCCGTACAAACAGTGCGTTTGATTCGGCTCCCAGTCCGGCTGCGTTCGCGCCCATCGAATGTGCTCCATGATTTTATGCTCGCCCTCACCTCTGACTTCGTGCCCAGACAATATCACCGTCACCTTTGCCCAAAGTGGATCTTCCGTTTGCTTCTTACGCACGTAGAATTTCAAATGTTCCGTCAACCGCGCCATGAACTCCGTCCCCGGCGTGATACAGTTGGAATCAAACGGTTCGCCCTCCGGCTCCGGTTCGCCTCTCGCACGCGCTTCCTCGCGGTCCTTCGCCGCCTCCGCCGCGCTTCGAAATCGTCGACTCCGCTGTTGGTTCATCTTCGCTCGCGGTGCCACGCCATCGATCGCCATGTACAGCATCTTATTCGGTCGCGTCATTCGAAACAGATGATCCAAATACGCGAAAACCTTGGACATCATCTCGTCTTCAGTCATTCGCGTATTCACATCCGTCCCTGCGCCGTGCGAGCAGTTGTGAATGACACCATTCATGTCCAGGTACAAGTTATCGATCCCCGGGATCTGATTTCCCGCGATCTCTTGCTGGAGCAGCGGGTAGCGCTCGGCGAGCCATCGGAAAAACTTCGGGACGCCCATCGGCGATGGCGATTATAATCCGCGCGAGAGATTCGAAGAGCGCCGCGTCGGTGCGCGCGCGGGGCGAGTGAGCGCGCGTGCGAAGCGCGTGCGTGCAGTTGTACACGCGATGTGGTACGCTCGCGAGGTTATCGCGAGGTTTTGGTCGCGCCAGGCGCGGGATTCTGCCGATCTGACGCGGCGAGCGTGGCGCCCGAGGCGGAGGCGAGCCGCGAGAGAAACGTCGAGGCGAATATTAAACGGTTACTGTAATTACAGGGCGGCATCACACCGCGACGGCCTTCTTGGATGCGGCGTTTAAGTACGCCACGACTTCGTCCGCTTGCTCGATGCCGAACTCGACGCATCGACCCAACGCGACGCCCGCGGTGTAGTTGCCGCCGAGGAACAAGCCGTCTTTTTCGCCGCAGTCGGCGGCGGTTAACGCGTTCTCGGCTTCGGCGAGGACGTCCAAGTGGCCGAGGTTGAATTGCGGGATGGCCTTTTCCCAAACCTTGACGCCGACAACCTTGGGAAGCGGCGTACCGGGCTTCAAGATTGTCTTCAAGGCGTCCTCGTGGACTTGCTTCACGAGCTCCTCCTCGCTCAAGTCTTTAATCGCGACGTCGCGCGCGCCGCCGATGTAGTTCAAAATCATGAACTCGTCGTCCGGTTGACGCTTGTCGTCCTTGAACAGGCTCGAGCTATAAATCGTGCCGAGCGTGCGAATGCCTTGCGAGCGCGGGTGGAGCTGACCGAAGCCAGTGAGGCCGCCTTCGGGTAACGCGCTGGTGCCGTCGAGGCGGAACGAATCCTTCTTGTAGGAAATCGTCACCGACGCGACGGGTGGGTAGTAAAACTTGTTCAGCGCCGTCGCCGCCGCGGGAGCCATGTCCTTAACCATCTCGGCCGCGACGTAAGCCGGCGCGGTGAGCAACAAACACTTCGTTCTCACCGTTTGCGGCCCTTCTGGGGTGTCGTACGCGCACTCGTACCCGCCCTCGGCGGATTTCGAGACGCCGACGAGCTTCCAGTTGCACTTGACGACGTCGTCGCCGAGCTGCTTGGCCAAACCCTCCGGGAACGTCTTCAAACCACCGCGGAACGAGCCGACGGTTTGGCCCTTGACCTCGGGAAGGCGCGGATCGCGCGGTTTCTTGTTCTGCGCCGCCTCCTTTTGCGCCATGATGGCGCCGGCGACGAGCGACCCGCCGAGCGGTTCGAGTCGTTGCACGCGCCCCGTCGCCGCCACGGACGACAGCGCCGCGGGATCACCCGCGTACACGCCCGAGCAAAACGGTTCGATCAGACGTTCGAACGCCTCCGTCCCCAAGTTTCTGCTCACGAACTCCTTCACGCTCTCCTCCTTGCCCGGCGCCGGCGGCCTGATTCCGATCGCCCCCAATCCCGCCCGAATCTTCCCCGGCCACGTCAAAAAATCCCCCAACACCGCGCTCTCAATGCTGTGCGGTAAAATCCGCAGCTTCCCGTCCCACAGCACGTACCGATTGCTCGCCGGATCCGCCAGCAAGATGTCGTCGCGCATCCCCGCGTCGCACGCCAGCGTCAAGATCGCATCCCCCGGCTGATACGAGTTCGGTCCCTCCTCCCACGTGTACGTCCCATCCGATCGACTCGTGACGTTCCCTCCGACGCGTTCGCGCGCCTCCGTGACGAGCACCGTCGCCTCGCGCATCTTTTTCATCTTCAGCGTGTGCGCCGTGGACAGGCCGCTGACGCCCGCGCCGACGACGACGACGTCGACGTCGCGCGTCGCCGCCGCCGTCGTCGCGCGCGCGCGCGCGCGCGTCGCCGTCGTCGTCCCTCCCCGTCGCGCGCGCGCGTCGCGCGCGCACCGCGTCGCCGTCGTCGTCGCCGTCGTCGTCGTCGTCGTCGTCATCGCGCCGATGTGCGGGACGGATAAGACGCCCCGATCGATCGCGCGATCGCGGCCCTGGGACGCGAATCGTCGTTTTTGGGTTTGACGCGACGGCTCGGCGTCGACGCGACGGCTCGACGCGCGCGACGCGTCACCGCGCGACGCCGAGCGCGCGCGACGGCGCGCGACGGTGACCGCGACCCGACGACGCGCGATGGATCGCGACGACGGACCGCGGCGACGACGACGACGCGATCGGTTCGGGTGGACGGCGAACGCGCGGTGGTGCGCGGCGGCGGCGTGCGCGGCGACGTTGGCGCGGACGACGCGCGGCGGCGCGCGCGCGCGCGATGACGATCGGATCGGACGGCGGTGGACGTTTCACGCGCGCGTGTTCGAGTACGTCGAGGGCGGGCCGTTGGCGTGGGAGGTGGCGTCGACGGCGGCGTACGTCGGCGCGGGACGACGCGGACGACGCGCGGCGACGGCGATGGCGATCGCGGTCGCGATGATGGCGCACGGCGCGCGGTGGACGATCGGGGTGCTGGCGTTCGTGTGCGCGTTTTACGCGTTCGCGGTGGCGGTGCGCGCGGCACCGTTTAGCGCGCGGCGGAAACGCACGTACGTCTGGGTCGCGTGCGTCTTGGCGTATCTGGTCTTGGATGAATTGGAAAGCGAACCGGGGGACGTCGCGCGCGTCGGAATTATGAACGCGACGACGTTCAACTGTTACCGCGCGTGTCGCTTCGATTTGCTGCGCGTCATGTGTTTCGGCGTAGAGTGCGTCGAGGAGTCGGCGACGCCAGACCTCGGAAAATTCGTGAGATACGTGCTGTACCCGCCTCTGAGAGCGAAGGGACCTTTCTGCTTTTACAGAGAGTTCGAGCGACACCGGTGTGATCACGATCGACGGCGGTGGTTGTACGCGGCGTTGGAGACCGTAGACTCCTTGACGTGGTACGCGTTACTCGAGTTTGCGCATCGGACGTATTACGATCCTTTCGCCGACGTCGCCGACGCGTCGCTCTTTGAAAAGATATCACACGCGTGGACGCACACGACGGCGATATGGGCCGGGCCAACGTTGATCTTCAATCTTAGTCACGCGCTGGCCGTCATCGACGGTCAGGTTGTCATTCGCGACGTCAGCGTCGATTGGCTAAAGTCGGGAACGTCGTTCGGTTCGTTTTGGAGAAAGTTTCACTGCAGTCTGCACGAGGCGTTCGTGCGTTTACTCTACCGCCCACTGGGATCGAGCGTGATTTCCGTTGTCGTCGTCATGGCGTTTTCTCTGCTCTTTCACGGCTTGAAGTCCAAGGCGTGGTTTGTTTTCTTCGGAGCGAACACCGCGGGCGTTGTCTTCGAGCGGTGTTGTCATCGACTTCGATCGAGCGATCGCACGGCGGCAGCGCTCTACCAGACCGCGCTTTTCGTGCTCTTCACAAAGTGTACGACGAACATTTCGATCGACGCGAGATACGTCGTCGCAAACTTTGTGCTGTTTTGGTGGAATCGACGCGCGAGAGACGAAGACGACGAAGGCGACGATTGACCCGCACTCCGCGCCGCGCCAGGCTTCATGGCGTTCGCCGCGCGAGTCGCCGCGGCGACGTCGCCGCGCGCGTCCACGTCCGGACGCACGTCGGGACGCTTCGCTCGGCGCGCTTCGACGCCGGCTCGCCTGGGGACGACGCCGACTCGAGGGGCTCGGGACGCCGACGCCGGCGCCGACGCGCCGTCGTGCGCGTGCAGGAAGTGTCGCGACACCGGCAGGTGCGACTGCAAGGATTGTAACGCATCAGGTTTCCTTCCTCCGGGGGGTTATCACCTGAAGAACGTGGTGGACATGAAGAACGCGGTCGGGACGCGTTGGACCGCCCACAAGCGCACGCGCGGATGGCGACACTTCGAGTGCGTGGGTGCGTCTCCCAAGGCGAAAACGCTCACGCTTCGCGCGACATGCGATACCTCGGTCACGGTGGACATTCCAGTGAAGTTTTTGAAGGATCGCATGGAGTGGAGCGCGGGTTGGAAGCAACGGGAAGAGCTCGACTGGGTCGGCGACGTCGACGCGCCGGGGGGTGCGGTCGCGTATCCGAAAGGTCGGACGACGTGCGCCAAGTGTCAAGGCGTCGGAACGTTACCTTGCGAAGCGAAAGGATGCCGCGAAGGCTTGGTGAAGATCGAAAAGCAACGCGCCGTGATCGAAAAGACGGAGAAAATTTTTAGACGCCAACTCGAAGCGCTTCGCGAAAACGACGACGAAGAGTCGAAGCGGCGCTCGGCGGCGATTAAAAAACAACTGAACACAAAATCGCAGATGAAAAAGGAGCGTGCGCGAGAGCTGGCCGATCGCAAGCGCGCGGAAAAGTTGACGTCGAGCGATTCTGGTGACGGATGGAGCGCGTATCGCAACGCGCGCCGAGACGAAGACTTAGAGCGCTGGCTCGCCGGCGCCGCAGTCGAGCGCGATCCCGACGAGCAGCAGTGAGGATTTCCTAGCTTTTTAGCCCGAGCATAGCCTGAAGATGTAGCAATCTCTCAGAAACTTCGCCGGTCGCGCGCTCTTTCGCGCCCGCGCGTCTTCGCGCGTCGTCCCCGGAACTTTTGAGAAAACTCATTCACCAACGCTCCGCACTTCGCCGCGCGCGCTCGTCCGCGTCGCGCGCGCAAAATGGCGCGTGGTATGGTGCGCTCGCACGCGCCGCTCGCACCGTCGCGCGTGCCGCGCGCGCGCGCGAACCACGGGCGACCGACGACGCACCGCAAGATGGTTCAAAGTCGACGACGAATCGCCGCCGTGCGCGCGCGAGCGACGACGAACGGCGACGCGCGATCGATCGGTGCGTCGGCGTCGGCGTCCTTCGACGATGACGAGCTCGAGCACGCGTCGACGTCGACGACGACGGCGATGATGTCGGTCGCACGCGACCGCGCCTGGCGAGACGGCGACGCTAGGCAAATCGCAGAACTGCAGACGCGCGTCGTCGATGCGGTTAGAGCGCTGGATCGTGACGTGCGGAGTCTCACAAATGATGAACTGCGCGGGAAGACGGACGCGTTTCGCGCGCGGCTGCGAGCTGGGGAGACGTTGGACGATATTTTAGTGGAGGCGTTCGCGGTGGTGCGAGAGGCGTCGACGCGCGAGCTCGGGTTGACACATTTCGACGTGCAATTGATCGGGGGGGCGCTTTTGCACGAGGGATGGGTGGCGGAGATGAGTACAGGGGAGGGAAAGACTTTGGTGGCGACTTTACCCGCGTATTTGAATGCGTTGGATGGCAAGGGCGTGCACGTGGTGACGGTGAACGATTACTTGGCAGCGCGCGACGCGACGGAGATGGGAAGGATATATCGTTTCTTAGGACTCACGGTGGGCGTGATTCAATCTGACATGACTTCAGAGGAGCGGCAGCGGGCGTACGCGTGTGACATCACGTATGTGACAAACACGGAGATTGGGTTCGATTACTTGCGCGACAACATGGCAAACGACGCGGAAGAATTGGTCGTGTTGACGCGTCCGTTCAATTTCGCCATCGTGGACGAGGTCGACAGCGTCTTAATCGATGAAGGACGCAATCCGCTATTGATCACTGGCACGGGCGACGTGAACGACGACGATCAGTACGTGACCGCGGCTAAAGTTGCGGAAAGCTTAATCCCCGGGCGCGACTTCAAAGTCGTCTTGAAGGAGAAAACAGCCGAACTCACCGACGAAGGCATGTTGCACGCGGAGCAGATCCTCGGTGTGAACGATCTGTGGGATGCAAAAAACCCTTGGGGCAAGTACATTCTGCTCGCCGTCAAGGCAAGGGCGCTCTTTATCAAGGACATCGATTACATTGTGCGAGACGGCAAAGTCATCATCGTCGATCCGTCCACCGGGCGAGTGCAGATGAATCGGCGATGGAATGATAACTTGCATCAAGCCGTCGAAGCGAAGGAAGGCGTAGAAATTAATGGCGAGAATTCAATCATCGCATCCATTTCTTACCAATGTCTATTCAAGCTATACAAGAAACTGAGCGGCATGACGGGCACGGCGTCGACGGAATCGGAAGAGTTCTTCACCACGTACAATCTCGGCGTGGCGCGCGTGCCGACGAACAAGCCCAATTTACGAATAGATAGCCAGACATCGCTCTTCTTAAACAGCATACCGAGATGGTACGCCGTCGTGGATTTGATTGAGAGGTGTCATGCCGAAGGCAGACCCGTACTCGTGGGTACGACGTCGGTGGAAAATTCCGAAATTTTGAGTGACTTGCTCTCGCGGCATCGATGGGTGACGAACGATGGGCGCAAAATTGCTGGCGTACCACACGAGCTGCTAAACGCGCGTCCGCAGTATGCGGCGAGAGAAGCCGAGATCATCGCACAGGCTGGGAGAAAGTACGCGGTGACAATCGCCACAAATATGGCTGGGCGCGGTACCGACATTCTACTCGGTGGTAGCCCTGTGGGCTTGGCGAAGCGTGCGTTGAAGGAGAAACTTTGGCCCGCTTTTGATCTAGGGGATATCGGTGACGCAGCTCTGCTCATGTACGTTGATCTGTCCCAAGAGGCCCAAATCACGCTCAATCAGGCGGAGCATGTGGCGACGCAATCCACTGCCTCGGCGGGATCGCTAAGCGAAGAACAAGCTGAAGAATTGTTGGTAGAAGCGTTGGTCAAGGCAGAGGAACTGCTACGTCGAGGGGAGAAGCCGGGTGCATGGGATAAGGATCGAGTGTTGATGCATTTCGTCAACGTTGCCGCGTACCACGTCTTGCGAGATTGCCAAAAGCAGTGCTCCGACGAACGAGAAGAAGTTCGAGAAGTCGGCGGATTGCAAGTCATCGGTACCTCCATTCACGACAGTCGACGCGTTGATAACCAACTCCGCGGTCGCGCCGCACGTCAGGGTGATCCGGGAAGTACGGTTTTCTGTGTGTCGGCCGAAGACGAGTTGTTACAAACGTACATGCCTGGTTGGGGAAACGATAAGTTGTGGATGTTCGCCGGCGTCGATGAGTACTCGCCCATCGTCTCGGATATCGTCGACGGTCAGCTTCGCATGGTTCAAAAGCAAATCGAAGACTACCTGTCATCGCACCGACAGTCCACGTTCGAATCCGATCGCGTGCTCGATGGTCAGCGCGAGGCGGTGTACAAGTTGCGGCGACAAATTCTGCTGAGCAGCCAGTCGGCGCTGCGTGAGCGCTTGTTCAAGTATATGGCCAGAGTCGTCGACGACGCGTGCGAACGTGCGGGTGTTTCGGGCAATGTTCACCCGAAAAAGTGGAATTACGAACAGCTCTTGAGTGAGCTGCGTTGCGTGTTTATCGGTCGAACAGATTTCATCGCCTTGACGCGCGGATTACCCACGGGCGACAGGCCGCATTACCTTCCGGGCGTGAATGCGGTCGGGGAGAATTCAATTCGCGACGCTATATTGAGCGGAGGTGATTTACCCATTCCGCACGAGATGCCACCCTTGAAAGTGGCCCCCGCTATCGTCCTCGCGGCCATCGCGGGCGTTGAAATCGTCATGCCGGAGGGCGTCGTCGGCCCACTCATGGAAGACACCGAACCAGAAGCTTCGGACGCCGCCATAAATGAACGTTTACGCAACCGTTTAGCTCCACCGTCCGATGTCCGCGACTCGCAGGAGTACATTCGTCGTTGGAGCAAGGGCTGGCACGCGGCGAAGGCTCGGCGTTTACGCTCATACCTGACTGAATCCGCCGTGCAACTGTACTTGGATCGATTCGCGCGTCTGGCTGCAAAAGACTACGATCGCGCCGAACTCGAAAGCGTCGAGCGACTTTGGGCTCTTCGCGCCATAGATGAACTATGGCAGCGGCATTTGGTGCAGATGGAGGTGTTGCGCAGTAGCGTACAAGTGCGAAGCTTCGGTCACTTGGACCCGAAAGATGAGTTTCGCATCGACGGCGCGCGAGCGTTTGTGTCATTGGTTGAATCCATTCGCGAAGCCATGGTTAAGAACATCTTCTTCTTCATTGGCGCGAGCGTTGAGCCGACTACTAATTTCGATGTCGACGAGAACGAAGACGCGCAGGAGCGGCAAACGCAAAATGAATAGGCTAGAATCTAGAACATTCTTGTTCAAATCAATCGCTAGTGTACGAACTCGACGACGACGACGACGACGAATCGTAGTTGCGTCTCGAACGCTTTCTATGTTTTTTGCGTCGTCTACGGCTATCTTTCGAACGCTTTTTCTCCTTCTTCTCCTTTTTCTCTTTCTTCTTTTTCGAGCGCTTGCGCTTCTCGGAATCCCGCTCGCTCGCCGCCGCGGGGTTTGTCATGACTGCCGACGACCACACAGGTCCCTCGGTCTGCCGAGCCTTCTCCTCGACGGGCGCCGGGTCCGATCGCGTCGAAAGCGCCGCCTTGATGGCGTCCAGGTCCGCTTCCGTTTCGTTCGCTTCCTCTTCAGCTTCCACGTCGTCGTCTGAGTTTTCGAAGATGGCTTTGAACAGCCCCATCGGCTTTTCGACAAACGGCGGCGGCGGGGGCACCTCGACCATCGTTGTCGCGGCGCGGGGCGGCGGCGGCGGCGGTGGGAGCGGCGCTGATGTCGACGATGGAGGAGGTGGCGGCGGAATAGCACGCGTCGTCGATTGTACAGCCGACGGCGGTGGGGGCACGTCCAGATACTTGGGCGCGTTCGCGAGCGCGGCGGCGCTCGTCGCGTCGAGCGCCAAGACGTCGGTGCGGAATTTATACTCTTGAGTATCCGGACGCGCTCTGTTGGCGAACGGATCTTGAATTCCGAATCGTTTGCACACCAGTGGTTCAGGTGCCCAGTCAATGGTGTTGCGCGCGGAAACGATGGGCATGCGCGAAACCATGTCCGCGCGCGCCGCCGCTTCCTCCTCGTTCGGCGCGGGCTTCGGCGCGCTCTTCTCGAGGACGTGCAGACCAACTTTCTCAACCTTGGCGGTTTGCACGACGCCACCTGACGTGAACGTTTTGCTCAACAGCTTTTGTATGCGCTCGCGATCGTCGGCAGCGATGCCGTCGATGCTCAACTTTTGCCTCGGCGCCGGCGCCGGCGCCGGCGCGTCCGTCGCCCCGCCGCCGGCGCGCGCGGGCAAGGGCGTCTCACCGAGAATTCTCGCGCGCTCCTCCATTCCGAGCGGTCGCGCGCGGCGTGCGGGTGGCGCCACGGCTTCGGAGTTTTGTTCGATCATCGCCGTGGCCAAACGCCATTTGTAATATCCCGAATCTCTACCGCCGAAGAGAAAGGAAAACTTTTCGTCGTCTTCGCCTTGCCGCGCCTTGGCCATGTCCTCGAAAGTTTTCCCGTGCCTGGCGACGAACGCGGCGAGAGTGTCGATGACTTTTTTACGCTCCTCGTTCGTCGGCGGCGGCGCTTTCGGTGGAAGTTCGGGCTGCGACGCCGCCATCGCGCTCGCCTTCATCGACGCCTTCAAAGTCGCCGCGGCGCGCGGCCGAAAGTCGCGAGGCACGACGGGCGGCGCGAACCATTTCGGCGGCGCGAGCGTGTCGCTCGACACGCGAAACCCGCGCACGAGACAATCGTTCGGTAACGCCGCGCCGAGCGCCAGCACGGCGCCCTTCCCGCGCGCCCTCGGATCGCGCGTCGACTCGTCTTCCTCCTCCTCCTCCTCCATCTCAAACGCGTACTCGTTCAATTTCGGCTCGTCCTCCGTGTACAGCGCCTCGTCCTCTTCCTCGAACACCCCCACGCCGAACGCCTCCCCCCGCGCGCGCCCGCGCGTCAACCCCGCGTTCTCCCGCTCCATCTCGCGCTTCCGCCGCGTCGCCGCGTCGCGAAACTCCTCCGCCCCCGCGAACGCGTCGTACCCGACGCCTCGCCTATCGTTCTTCGGATCCGCGACGTACGCCGGCGTCTCGTCCTCGTCCACCGCCACCCCACCGCCCGTCCCGCCGCCCACGCGCCCTCGTCGCCACCCCATGCACCGCAACAACCGCGCCCCGACCGCGTCCTCGCGCGGCGCGACGAACAAATCCGTCACCGCCGCCGACCGCGCCAGCGTCTCGCTCGCCGACGCCCCCGCCCCCCCCCCATCCCACGCCATCGCCCTGTGCGCCTCCCGCGCGCCCTCCCCGAACGTATCGTACCTCGCCCTCGCCCGCAGCGTCACGCTCTCGTATTCTTCGCGCTCGTCCTCGTCCATGTAATCCGTCGCCGACCCGTCGCCTCGCGTCGTCGTCGCGCGCGCCTCGCGCGTCGACCGAAACCTCCCCGGCTCGAACCCCTCCGCGGTGCCGACCGCGTCGACGCGCCCCGAGACGAACCCACCGGCGAACGCGCGGCGGAACCGTCGTGTATCGGACGCCTCCGTCGCCGTCTCGCGGCGCGGCGCCGTCGCGTCGCGCGTCACCGCCGTCCCGCGCGTCACGTGCGAGACGTCGCCGTTCGCCGACGACGCCGCGGTCGACGCCGCGCGAGACGTGCGCACCATCGCGTCGCGCGTGCCCGCGTCCCGCGCGCGCCGCGCGCGTCCCGCGCGCGCGCGAGTGAAGACGTCGTCGCGCGCGTGCGCGCGCGCGTCGCGCGCCGTTCCATCGAATACGGTACATGGGTAGACGTACCGTCTTTATATACACACTGAGAACGTATAGTACCTCCAATTGCGCTATATACGTCGCGCGCCATTCCATCGAATACGGTACACGGGTAGACGTACCGTCTTTATATGCACACTTAGAACATATAGTACCTCCAATGGCGCTATATATATGAAAACCAACCGATGGCCCCGTCGCGGCCGTCCGTCGTCGCGAGACGAACAGACGCCGCGAGCGCGCGCGTGCATGAATGCGCGCGCGCGAACGAATGAATGCGCGACGGCGAACTCGACGCGTCGGCGAGCTCGACCGCGCGCGAAGATAGAAAGACATCGACGCAGTGCGCGCGCCCGCTGGATCGCGACGTCCCGACCGCGCGGTCGCGTTTCCGCCGACGCGCACGTCGATGATTTCGTTTTTGTTACGGGCGCGCGGGCGCGCGACCGCGCGCGCGAACGACCGCGCTTCCGAGGCGTGCATTCGCGCGCGCGCGAGCGCGTCGCGGCGAACGGCGTCGGACGCGCGATCGTTCGCGGGCGCGCGCGCGTC
>Ga0228638_1000362_pt1 | contig 20053 bp, 29 predicted proteins | sample 48DmetaG_FD_182704 | JGI IMG/M metagenome (GOLD analysis project Ga0228638, IMG submission 182704) | Seawater microbial communities from Monterey Bay, California, United States - 48D | ecosystem: Environmental > Aquatic > Marine > Coastal | place: USA: California | collected 2016-10-31 | reverse complement strand
AGCCTTTTCTACGACCAGCTTGGTCGACGTGTCTAGCAGTAGCATTATATACCCTTAACATTGGTATAATACCAGATGAATTACCGTTAGTTCCCTTAATATGGGAATTTTTAGCTCTTACATCTGAAATATGAACCCCTATACCCCCAGCCCATTTACTGATGCGAGCACACTCTTTTACGGTGTCATAAATTCCGTCGATAGAGTCACCCTTTGAAGAAATAAGGAAGCATGAGGACATTTGTGGTCTCAATGTTCCAGAATTGAAAAGTGTTGGTGTGGCATGAATAAATTTACCGGTTGACATATAATTGTAAGTTTCAACAACTTTTTCAATATTATTTCCATGAATACCAGAGGAAACTCTCATATACATGTATTGTGGAGTTTCAATGATTTTATCTTGGAGTTTAGTTAAGTAAGCTTTTTCTAGAGTTTTGAGTCCAAAATATCCAAAGTCATTGTCTCTGTCTGGAACAATGTATTCATTTAACTTTTCTGCAACAGAAAAAACTTCATCCGTCACAATATTGTTTTCGTGAAGAATTTTCATTGCATCGAGATACGTCACAGGAGCATTCTTTTGAATATTACTTGCAACAATACGAGTGGCCAATATTTCATAGTCGGGGTCAGTGGTTATCATTCCGATGGATACTTCCGCCGCCAACGTATCGATTTCATAAGTTAAGATTCCGTCATACATTGAATAGACAACTTGTTGCGCAATCTTATCTGGAGATACGTTCTCAGACAACCCCTGGGTTAAATTTGAGATACGAGCCGTTACTTTGTCGAATTTCATTTCTTCATTTTCTCCTGAGCGCTTTGTGACCTTCATTGAATAAGATTAGCACTTATTTTTTAAATACACAGTCACCGCTTCTGACCGCAACAGGTTTACCTGAGCATTCAGACTTACGCCCAGCTTGAAGAAAATAGGTATTTACATTAAACTTACCTGTTTCACCCGCTGGTGTTATTGGGGCATATGAACCAATAAAGCATTCAGGGGGAGAGCACTTTGGAGCCAAATCAATGTGTTTCATTTTTTCAGAGAAGGTCGAATCAAAGTCAGCACCTTGCAACATTATTTATTATTAGCAGATTTTTTTTTCCCGCTTTATCTTAAATGTATATCAATACTTTGAAACAAAGCAAGACCCCTCTGAATGATTTATTTTTTTCAGAGTTCAATACTAACTTGCTTCAACGAGCTATTCGTCAGCATTTTAAAAACAAGACCGGTATTGCCATCGACTACCAAGACATCAGTGATTTGTTTGTCATCATGCGAACTGTATTCATTAACAACGCTGGAGATCACTACGAAAACATTGAAGCCCAGGTGAAGATGATGAACATCCAAGTTATTAACGCTGCTTATTCACAAATTCAAACTGGTATGTCCCAATATATTTCATATAATAAAGAGTTAGATGCTCTAACTACACCACTCGCTAAGCCAATGAGCACCTCCACAACCGGAACTAAAATTGATGATGCCAAAGACAACATCGGTATAAAGTTTTAGGTCCCTATTGAATTAAGATGAGTGTGACATCACTAAATTACTATAAAGACGAAACTAAAAAAGTGTGTAAAACAAAGGGTTGGGATAGAGTAAATATTGATAAGGTCTGGCTTCTTCTGTCAGAAGAATTCGGAGAACTCGCATCAGCTATTAGACAACACCAAAGAACTTTTCAAAAAACAGGACTAAAAAAGGATAGAGGAACAGATGTCACCATGGAATTGGGAGATGTCTTCAGTTATTTATTTCAACTAGCGCATATGTTGGATATTGATTTGGATGTAATGTGGGAGCTTCATAAGAATAAAATGGTCACAAAAATATACAATAAAAAATCTATCCCTAATACAAGAACAGATGAGCAAGCATATGATTTCAGACCAGAACAACATCAATGACATAAATCCATTTGTGCTAATTGATTTTTCATTGCCTGGCTCCTCTGCAACTCCTTACAATTTTGCCCCATATGTTAAGGGTGTAGAACCCGATGAACCAAAGGAAGAACGTAGTATTGCTTGTGATATGCATACAAAGGTGGGAGGCGCGAACTTCTGCGCTGAACAAAAAGGGAACTGTCCAATGTCTCGACTTGTTCTTCCAGAACGCGTAATTCAGTATGAAGACGGAACCGTCAATACTGAGTTATGTGAGGATAGAAAGAAAGTCGCGGAAAAAAGAGAAAATGGGAGAAGAAACCTTATTATTGTTTTGATTCTCATTGTTCTCTTATACGCTTTAATGTACTGATCATCTTTAGGAGACGCTTAGAATTATCTGAACGCTCTATAAGGTCAGGAACAAATTCCTTACACAGTGTGTCTAATAGACTCACCTGCCATGAACTCTCAGGGTTGATGAAAGGTGGAACAAATGTTGGCTCCAAAATCTTACACAAATGAAGGATACGAATCTTTGTGTGGAATTCTGGATTATCCATAAGAATACTTTCTAGGACAGCATTTGCGATTCGTTGTTTAACTTCCATTGTTTGCTTAAGCATTGTGGAAAGAAAATCTTCGTATGGCATCGTCGATTTCTTAAAAGAAAGTTTTTGCCAATCACCAATTGGCTCAGTCAAAAAGTAGTCAATAAACTTTTTGCATCCCTTGTCATTTTCATCATATTCATCTACAAATCGTAGGTATTCAAGTTCGACATGAGTATGTCCATCTTCGATGTCGACTACGACAAGGGCTTTCTTTATAAAGGCGTTACTCATGTATCTATAAGTTTAATCTTTTCTTTAAACCTGTTCATGTCTCGCTCTATCTCGAGTAGTATATTGGGACAGTCGTGAATCTCACAATACATACATGAAGGACACATATTACGAGAACAATTGCAACATGGAGATGTTGTTCTGGATTGACCACAATTTGAACACTTATTCATATATTATTATTAATCGTTTTTTCTTAACCTAAGTTGGACGCATTTAGACAATCCTTAATTACAATCTACCTGACCTCAGCATGTACCACACCGTTGCCAACAATACTTTTTCTTATCTCCTGACTCTCGACGAGTTCAGGAATAAATACACAAAAAAGTTTTGCCCATCTTGGATTAAGATTACTACAATAACTATGGTTTCAAAATACATTCAAGAAATTGATATTCCTAAACTCAAAGAAGTTTTCAACGAAGAAAAAGAAATTCATCTCCGAATGAAGGGTGAAAATGGTGAAGGTTTTATTTGGACTATGAAGCCCACTACCTTTTACAATCAAATTACTCTCGTTTACAAGGATTTCAACAGCACCAAATCTATCAAGGTTTTTCCGAATGGGAGTCTTCAAGTAGCGGGATGCAGCGACTTGTTTGATTGCAAAAAAATTATCAGTCAGCTGTCTCATTTGTTTGAAATTTATTTGGGAAATGAAAGCTTTGTTCCCATTGATAGTTTCAGGGTGGTTATGATTAACTCAAATTATTCACTGAACTACAACATCAACTTGTTGGAAACAGTGGCGCAGTTTGAAAAGTATCCAGACATTTTCAAAGTTTCTTTTGAACCGGACAGATATTCAGCTGTGAAAATTAAGTTCAAACCAGCAGAAGAAATGAAAGAAATTACCGTTAGTATTTTCGGAACTGGAAAAATTATTATCACTGGTGCAGAAACTCTCAAAGAAATTGTGTATGCTTACAACATCATCAATGAAAATATTGGTGAATCTGCCGAAATCCTAGTTTCGCCGGTTGAAAACAAGGAGTTATTTGATACTTTTATGGGATACCCAGTAGAAACTTTAGTCAAAAGCCTAAGAGAGAAAAATTTCAAATCTTGGCTGGCTACACAAAATAATCTCCAAATTAATTTCTAGGTTCATAATAAATGTCTCAGCGCATGGGTCAAGCCGATGGGAGGTGTTTCACAATTGGCACCTCCGCTCAGTTATTCAATGATTACATTATGAACAAGAACAATATTGCATTTGCGGACAACTACTCTTACAGAAAGTTGTTGCAAACCCAAGGTCCAGCCGTTGTTCAAGAAATTAGCGGTCAACAAACACTTCGCTCAAATCACCGCGTCACAGTTTGCGACAAGCCTCTTTTAAATGTGTCAAATATCTACTAAAACTTTACAGGAGTAGTATAAGATGGCACCCTGTTCTATTTGCTTAAAGGAAATCAGGGCGACTCGATCGAATAAACCCACAAGGTGTGGTCATTTATTCCATCGAGAATGTCTCAATAAATGGAGGGAAATGGGAAAAAATACATGCCCATTATGTAGAAAATTAATAGATGTATCAACCTATAATGTAACAATAAGAATTGAAAACAATATAACAGGTCTAGCAAATGAATCTAATATAAACCCAGAACTTTTAGATAATATCGTAGATATGTTTGAAATTGGTATGGATTTTGAAGATAGAATAGATATTGAAGCCTTGTTTGCAGACATAGGAGCACTCATCTCAAATGAACAATCACAAGTATTGCTTACCGAAGCATCCTCTTAGGACGCATGTCATTTCTACCAGTAGAAATCTTCTTTGAATTTCTAACACAGTAAGTAGAACATAACTTACTGTAATTTAAACCACCATCCTTATAGTTGTTATTAGATTTTCGTGGGTCCACGATTCTATTATTAGATGCATCTACAAGGAGAGGTCCAGTAGCCCAACCACGTTTGTGTGCCCACCCGTTTGCTTTGAATTTTATTACTTTTCCAGGAACAATTGGTCCATTCTTTGTTCTATTGTTTGCTAAATTGTTTGCCTTATGAACAATAGCAACAGGAATTCTAAAAAATTTAGCGATTGATTGAACACTTTCACCCTTTTTAGGTTTGTAGTGAACTTTACTGTATTGACGATAGAAATGGAAATCACCACTGTTGAATAAACTATTTCCCTTGGATGGAGAAATAAACATCATGACTTTAAAACTATTTTTGGGACATTTCTTATCAGGGTCAGCACGCGTAACATTTGAAGGGTTGTTATTCTTCACACCCTTTGGTAAGAGACCACATGACTTGATTGGTCCATAGTTATTGTTTCTTAAACCAGTTTTGTTTCCAGGAGAACTCTTTTGGTCTCGGCTATTCGCATAGTCATTCATCGCATAGTCATAGCAATTGTTTGAACGAATACCAGCGGGGGACCCCCATCGACCTTCTGTAAAAACTGGTTCATCACCGCTTGTTGGGAGAGGTTTTATTTTTTTATTAGCTGGCTTGGATTGATTTTTATTTACCTTTTTCTTTGACTTTTTAGATGCATCATTAATTAACTGTTTCAAAAGGTTAATAATATTTGATGCATTTTTATTTTTTTGTTTGGACTTGGAAACCATCTTATATTCTTCGGAGAAAAAAATGTTAATAAAATATAAAATGATCAAAGACCTTGTTAAGTCAAAGAGCACAGCCGACGCCATAACTGAAATCTTGGTGTTGTTGCTCTCAATCTTGATTTCAACTCTCATCCTTCGATTGCTCTGGAACAATGCGCTCGTCAAGCACATAACCGTTCTCAAGCCAATCAAGACATTTGTTGACGCGCTCCTCCTCTCTATCGCGTTGACCGTCATCCGTGGTGTCTAAATAATTTACCACCCCAAAAACATATAAAATATATATGTTAAGATTATTTCAAAAATCTTAAGATAAATATTTATTTATAACATTTTTTTAACTTTAATCCTAATTGAATTAATGACACTTTTCATTTGATTTATTGTCAAGGATTTATACATGTTTTCTAAATGAGTACTTCCAGAAAACACATTTATCATTTTATTTTCATTTAAACCACCATCATTTTTATAATTCATTATTAATTGTTTAACACGTTGTTTGTTATTGAAAACTTTTTGTAAAACATCGTGAGGAGCATATTTCTTTTTTTTCTTATTCTCAATTTTTGGTGTAGGGGGTGTGTTAAATGCATTACCATATGTTCTTTTAGACCCACCTGACATATATTATTTAAAAGGATTATTATCTCGGACAATGATTCCATGTCGTTCTAAACTATCTGAAAGTTCTGACGCATGTTCCCAATCACCATTGTCCATTGCTTGTTCATAACAGAAACGAATCCTTGCCACCCGGGGTGTTATTTTGGGTTCATATGTATTCAGATTGAACTGACTTTTATTCTTATAAATATCTTCATATAAAACTTTTCTTATATGAAGGCGTTTATACGAATACAAAACTTGATTGTAATTGTAACTCATATAACTTATATTAACTTAAACGGTAAACTTTAAACCTCGGTAAAACCCTTGCTTCTCTTACCAGATGGATATTCAACAACTGGGAAAGATTTAATGTCCCCACATTCTCCCTTGTTTTTTTCGCAATCAATAAACTTGTGTGGAATATTCTTTTGTTTCATGTAGTCGAGTTGTTTACGAGTCCAACCACACCACATGACACCATAAACCTTGTATTCACCACCCTCTTTCTTTGATTCTTTCTTGTCCCCACTCTTCTTCTTGTATGTGCTGTCAGGAGCCTTACTGAGTATGTATGCATCCAAAGCAATAAGTATAAGAAATGGAAGCATTTTATACTTTATTAACATATTTTTTTTTCAATGCTTCGCATATTTTTTGTATAGTCATACCTTCAGTCTTAATACCTTTCTTCTGAGCCATAGATACAAGTTCAGACTTTTTGTATAATCGACACTTTTTTGTTTTTATTTTTAATTCATTATCTTTGTTCATTCGAATGTTCTTGGGTGCACACGCTTGAACAACTCTTTTTTGAACAGGGGCTGGAGCAGCTTTTTTAACAACTTTAGGGACTGCCTTCGCCGCAGGCAAGAAAGTTAGAGCCCTTTCCAATTTACTTTGGGGTGGGATTGTTCTTATAGAATTTATTAGTGATAGAGCTTCTTCGGTTTTTGATTTAACATCTTTAATAAAATATTTTTTGTTCAAAATTTGTTCAATTGTAGGCAACTTATGAACAACATTTCCACGCAATCTAGATTTAGAAACAACAGTTGATTTTTGTTTCAAATATTTCATTGGAAATACACTCTTAATCATTTTAGCGGTTTCTTGGAAAGATGGAACATTTTCGAATGTGTTATACAAGTCATTGAATAAGAAATGAACATCATAAAGTGGGTGAGACCCAACCTTCAATCCATATTCATCAAGACTCCCACTTGTAGATAATCTAATTTGATCATTTGGTAATTGATCAAAATCTGTAAAACCAAAATCGTGGACATAGGCAATAACACCAATGTTTTTCTTCAAAATTTTCTTTTTACCAATGGTGTAAGTTGAATATCCACCTATTTTACCTTCTTCAGAAACTAAAACATTTCTTGAGTGTAAATCATTGTGTCTAAAGGATGGATACAATTGTTGTATTTTATATAAATTGTATAATAACTGTGTGAGAACGGCTTTCAATCTAACCTTGAAAACATAATCAATTTCAGCTGGGTCTACACCTAATTTCAAAATGTTTTTCAAATAATCTGAAAGTGTTCCATTATCAGCAAATTCATAATACATAATATCTGTATCACACTTTCTAATGCCATATGGAGCTGGAGCAAACAAACCCTTTCTGTTCAATAAAAGCATGACACTGTATTCATGCGCTAAATCTTCAAGGGCGTGTTTTGCTTTTTTAACCGCCATCATATGACCATTCCCTGCGTTGTATAGATATACATCTCCGTATACTCCTCCACCTAGGTATTTTTTAGAACCGGGACTTTCACCTACGAGTTTTCGCGCGACGCTTTTGGGATCACACGCGTTTACACTTTTTGATTTTAGAACAGTTTTAATTTTTTTTGTAATTACATCTCTATCAGATTTTAGTTTTGAAAAATAATTATTTGATTTCTTAAACTGTGATGACTGCATCTTATATTATAAGAGGAAATTAATCTTCATATTCTTCTTTTTCATCAATGAAATCTTCCTCAGCCTGAGCTTCACTAGAACCCTCAACTCCGACAAAGGCGAAGGAGGGGAGCTTGGCAGAAGGCTCCAAAAGAGCTTGTTGAAGGCGCACCGTGACCCCAAACTTGTTGTCAATGAACCAAATTTGGACGAAGTCAACAATACAAGTGACCTTGCTGCCCTTTGAAATAGTATCAAGGCCAACTCGTTCACGAGTAGTGCTGTAAGCTTCTGGAACAAAATCTCCAGATGCAGAGGTGAGAATCTTGAGCTTAACGGTGTCTGGGTATGGCTCCTTGCCTGGTCGGACCAAAGGCTTGTAGAGGGCTTCACGGCAAACAGCTTCGTTGAACTTTTTGCCTAGCCATTCCTTGGAGTTTTCTACGACAGTTTTGACAACAAGGTCATCAAGTTGCGTAAGTTGTTCACGGAGTTCCATAGCTTCTGGATTGTCCGTGTCGAGAGAAAGGTCGAGAGAATACGAGGTTTTACCAGTGCTGTCATCGGTGTAGGTGCTCAAACCGTATGGAGAACGGAGCTTTGGAAGTTGAAGGTAAAGCTTCTTGTCCGAAACATTAAGGTAAACGGCCTTACCGCCGCTCTTGTTCTTACGGAGTTGAGAAAAGCCCACGGCTTGAATATCGAAGTTCTTGTGGTGAGTAATTTGTAGCGCCATGGTTGTGAGTATGTTATATCTATACTAGGCAGGTTGACTTTAAGCATCTTATTTTTTTCTCAATTTACACTATACATAATGGGTATCTTTAAAGATTGTGGATGTGGTTGCAATGGTCAAAAGCAACAGCAAAAATTTATGGCTTCCATCTTGGGTGCCCTCATATTTTTCGTGTTGGCAAGCCCAGAAGCGTTCCGAGCCGTTCGAGGAATTGCCGGTAAATGGGTTGCCACACCAAACGGGTCTCCATCTTCAGCCGGTCTCCTACTTCATTCCATCGTCTTCTTGCTCATCGTCTGGTGGACAATGAACATTCGTCGTGAACTCATGGAAGCCGAAGAAGCCCCAGAAGAAGAAGAAGAAGAAGAAGAAGAAGCTATGGAAGAAGAAGTTGAACAGCCAGCCGAGGCTGCGGAAGAAGATGTCGAGGAAGACGCCGACTTGGGTGATGGTGAAGCTGCCGTCGCCGACATGTTGGAAGCTGAGGGTGTTGAAGTTGTCACCGATGAAGAAGGTCTTCTTGACGCCGATGCGGGTCCAGAAGAACCAGAAGGTTCAACCATGTTCGAATCTGATTTGGTCATGTCTGATCCAGAAGGGGAAATCATTGACAGCTGCACTTTGAGCTCCGGAAAAAAACTTGTTATTAGAAATTAAATGGTAAAGGTTCAAATAACAAAACCATCAATAGGACCACTACAAATCGGACTCATCGGAGTGCTCATGTACTACTTTTATCAAGTCGTGTGGGTCAGAGTCATAAATCAAGATCAACCAATTGAAAGAGCAATGTTTTATTTCATGCAAGATACAACAGTGCTAAAAGAAGGTCAGCAACCAGAAGGAATAGATGAACAGAAAGCGTGCATTGTAGACACAAAAGAAATTAAAGGACCAATCTACACATTTGAAGGAACTGAAGTTGTCAACACTAGGGACTTAAAATGTAATACATGCCACAAATATGTATTTAAGGAAGGTGAAAAGTGTAGCCCCCTTAAATACAGAGAAGATGGATTCTGTGTATTAGATGATTCAATTAATCAATTGTGTCCATTTTAAAAAATAATTAAATTACTCTAATAAATCTAATAATGTTTATTACAGTAGTCTATCAAACCTATTTTGTTCTTTGTTAATAAATACGGTTAAAACAGTGTAATCCCCGACAATTTCAACGAGACCATGGTGCTTTGTCTTATATGATTTACGAACTTGACCGGCTTTGCAAAAATCAACAGTTGCTTTTTTAGCTCTAGGAATAGCACTGTATTTAACAGCTAAAGCTGCGGCATCTCTTTTCGTATTGACGTCTATTTCAGTCGCACATATGACCACATGTGAACCAGGAACATTTGATACATGCATCCAATAATAATTAGGGTCGGTGTTAAGGGTCAAGGAATAATTCTCTTTGGCATTTCGACCAATAAGAATTTTTATTCCACTTTGGGATACACACTCTTTCATTAAATTGAAATAAATTGTATCTTCTAAATAATTTAAAAATCTTCATCGAAGGCAACATCACCCTCATCCTCTAATTTACCATAATCACCAACACGCTTCTCAAAAAAATTAGTTTTCCCATCCAAACTCAAATTTTCCATGAAATCAAATGGGTTGATTACATTCCAAATTGTTTTATACCCAATTTGTTTTAACAGGCGGTCAGCCACATATTCTATATATTGGGACATCATTTGTGAATTCATACCAATCAACTTACATGGAAGAGATTCAATAATAAATTTCTTTTCAAGTTCCACGGCATCTCGAATAATTCTGTGAATGTTAAACTCTGAAGGACGATTCTTCAACATGTTAAAAAGTTCAACAGCGAATTCAAGGTGCATACCCTCATCACGACTGATTAATTCATTACTGAAACACAAACCTGGGAGAAGACCACGCTTCTTCAACCAGAATATAGCACAGAAACTACCCGAAAAAAAGATTCCCTCGACACAAGCAAAAGCAAACAATCTCTCACCAAAAGTAATTTTCTTGTCAAAATATTTCTCGGCCCACTTCGCTTTCAATTTGATTGATGGAATGTTTTCAATCGCATTGAATAAATTCTTTTTCTCACGACTGTCCTTAATATATTTGTCAATCAACTTAGAGTATGTTTCACCATGAACCATCTCATTGTGGGATTGATAGGCATAAAATGCCTTTGCCTCCATTGGAACAATTTCATCCATAAAGTTGGCATTTATGTTGTCATAAACAATCGTATCTGAACCCGCGAAAAAAGCCAATACATATTTAACAAAATGTTGCTCATCCTTACTCATCTTTTCCCAATCATCAATATCCTTAGCCAAGTCGATTTCCTCTGCAGTCCAATTACTCATTTGAGATTTCTTGTAAAGTTCCCAAAGTTTAGGATATTGTATGGGGAACATTGCATATCTTCTTTTGTTTTCGTCTAACAAGGGTTCCAATGTTTGAACGTAATCATGAAAGTCATTGAAATCACCCAAGTATTTCCCGTTTACCGAGATTTGTGGGAAAACACGGACAGTTTGCCCGACGATAGAAGAAACCTCCTTAATCGGAAGTAGGAGTTTTTCATAATCCAACCCCGATTCTTTACATAAGTTTTCTGCTTGGTCGCAGTAAGAACATCCAACCTTCGAATAAATGGTGACCGCCATCTGTAATAAATATCCTGAATATTTTTTGTCTGGAAATTTTAAGCATGATAATAAATGAAGATATAAAGCCTAATGAAATTATAAAGGTGTTGGTAAATGAAGACGACATTGAAGAAGAAGTTTATGCAATTGTTCAGGACAACAGAGGAGACCATTTAGAGCTCAAATACATTGAGGAAACTGATAAAAGGTATAAAGATGCGTTAATATACGCCTTCAGTGATAATATTGAAGTCATATATTTCGATAATATTTTGGAACACTACCAAGACGTTTATGATGTATCTGAAATAGATATGTTAAAAGTGCGTGAAAATATGTATGTATTTTTGGAAGAAGTTGACATTGAAGATGATGATGATGAAATTCGAACAATACCAGATGACGACGAATATTCACTCGATAGTTTTGTAGTCGCAGATGATGAGGTTGAAGAAGAAATTGAAAAACCTAGGGATGCGAAACAAATAGATAGAGAGTGGAACGAATGGAATCCCACCTCTCCAGGAGCTAGGAGCTTCAAAGACACAATCGACATGATAGAATGCAGAATAAAGCATCAAATTGATGAAAAAAATGCGTTCAATTAAGACCTAAGTTTTATTGATTAATGTTACAACAAACCTTTTCGCTATGAATTACGAAACTATCTGGACGCAAGTTGATGCGTTGTTAGTTCCCAAACAAACACAAGAAACGGTACACCAATTTGTATGTAGAAGTTGTAATGGTGTCAAAGTATTTGGCTCCGACAACATGCCCGTGTGCACTTCATGCGGGCTCGTAGACCAGTATTGCATTGACGAATCAGCCGAGTGGACGAGTGGAATTTCCGACGAAGGGAAAGTAAGCGACCCAGCTAGGTGTGGTAATCCAAATGCAAACCCAGAACTTTTCTCCAACGAATGGGGTAAGGGTTCTATCATCGCAACAAAGAATACTACATACAAAACCAGACGAATGTCAAAAATTAATTTCCACCAATCAATGAATCATAAGGACAGGGCACTGTTCCACGCATACAAGGATATTGAAGAGGCAGGACAACTTCTTCCTCAGAGTGTTCTTCAAGCTGCGAAGATTCTATACAAGAAATTCAACGATGAAAAACTTACAAGAGGGAATGTGAGGTTAGGAATCAAGGGTAATTGTTTGCTATATGCGTGTAGATTAGCAAAGGTTCCAAGAACAACAAAAGAAATCGCAGACATGTTCAATATTCAACCAAAAGATATTAGCAGGACTGCACAAATTTTCAAAGAAACAATCCTAGGAGAAACAGAAAAAAATTATATCACACGACCAATAAATGTTCTTCAAAGAATTTTGAATTCATTCGAAATTTCTAGAGAAGAAAGATTTAAATGTGTAAAAATGTGTAATGCCGTGGAGAAATGCCCAGAACTCATGAGCAAAACTCCAAACACTATTGCGACCGCGATTATTTACATGAATATAGGACATAGATTTAGCAAGGCTGATATTTGCAAGACATGCGAGGTTTCAATACCGACCATCAACAAAATTGAAGTCATTATCAAAAGATACTTAGAGGTTTAATTAGATTTTCATATAATATGTCCGAGAAAAAGCCAGTCAAACTCTTCTTAGCAACCCCATGTTATGGAGGTCTCTGTTTAGAAAAGTATATGATCTCACTTGTTCGCCTTCAAATCCTTTGTATTCAAAAAGGTATTCTTCTAATGATCGATACAACCGAAAACGAATCTCTCGTGCATCGCGCCAGAAACATCGCTGTCGGTAGATACATGCAAAAGACCGATGCCGATTACTTTTTGTTTGTCGACGCTGATGTTGACTTTCAACCAGAATCAGTCGTTCGTTTGATTGAATCTGGACATGACATCTCTTGTTGCGTGTACCCTAAGAAGGTTGTTATGTGGGACCAAGCTGCGAAGGCTGCCAAAGAAAATGACCCACGAAATATGGCCATGCTCTCCTCAAGCCTCGTGTTGAACTTCAAGGAACGCCAATGCCAAGTTGTCAACGGCTTCGTGGAAGTTCTTGATGGACCTACAGGGTTTATGATGATAAAAAGAGAAGTTTTCAAAAAGATGGAGGAAAAATACCCTGAACTATGGTGCAAAAACGATCACCAAAATCGAGACTTTGATGACTACCATGCATGCTTTGACTGTATGATAGACCCTAAAAATAAGCGTTATTTGTCCGAAGATTACGCATTCTGCCGAAGATGGCAACAAATGGATGGCAAAATCTACGCCGATGTTGAAGCCACCATGGGTCATGTCGGAAACCTTCCCTTCGTTGCTTGTTTAGCTGATAGGCTTAAAAACTAAATACAATTGTTATGCATATGAAGCTTGCTACTGTTATTGTCACCCGTTCAAAATCTTGCCATGTTAAAACCCTTCATACCATTCTTCAACTAAACATTCGCTGTATTCAAAAAAATATTCAACAACAAATCCTTTTTGTTAATGATGACCCATATGAAAAGGCAGAGATGATTGAAAAAGGTGTCAAAGATTTCGACCGTTTGTTGTTTGTCGATTTTGGTATTCAAATGGACCCAGCTTCCCTAGACCAAGTTGTTGAAGATATGGAAGGCGTTGGATGCGTTGTTTTCCCCGCGGCGAAGGAAGGCATTGATTGGGATATGTTCCGTGAAAAGATAAACAGCGATTCCGAAGAACCAGTTGGTCAAATGGGTCTCTACTTTGACACTGATGTAGGTAAACAAATTACAGATGATATGTATCAAGTCAAAACAACTGAAGCTAGATGCTGGGTAGTCAACTGCAAAAACCTTACTCGAACCCTCAAAGACAAAAAGACTGGAAACTTCAAAATCACCCCAAGAATGTCTGCCATGTTCGATAAATTCAAAGCATCGGGAGTTAAAATTCATGCATTTGTAAAAGCTAAGTTGACAGTCACTTATGGACATGAATGCCTTGCCAACATTCTCCAAACTGCTGGAGTTAAAGCTAGTTAAAAATAAAAATAATATATTACATATATCAACTCTCATGTTTGTAGAGAAAAGCGACCCGCTTTACAAACATGCGTTATTCCTTATGCACAAAGCTTGGGGAACAGGGAAAACACCACATGTGTTTCCTGGTCCACAACCAATCTCAATCGAAAGAAAACATATGCCACTCCTAAAAAATAATGATTATGTGGTGTGTGAAAAAACAGATGGCGTCAGACACATGGTTCTTATTTTTACTTTTAATGGGAAGAAGGTTTCTCTCATGATAAACAGGGCATTGGAAATCACAGAAATAAAATTAAAATTTCCAAAGACATCTTTTGATGGAACTCTTTTAGACGGAGAACTCTATGAAGATAAGTTCATGATATATGATATTGTTGTTGACAAGGGGAAACATGTAGGACATTTAAACTTTTTAGAAAGATTAGAACTCATGGAAAAGGTAATCAAGTCAACTATATCTATGAAGTCAGATGCTATTAAATTGAAACTCAAAAAATTTCATCTCATGCAAGACTTTGAATATTTTATGAAAGAATATCTACCCAATGTTGAACAAAAAGTTGATGGTCTCGTTTTTACACCAATAAATGAACCCGTCAGAATTGGAACACATGAAACTCTTTTCAAATGGAAAGAAAGAGATCATAATACCATTGACTTTTTTGTCAGATATGAATACAATGATTGGAGGTTGCATGTTCAAGAAAAAGGAAAACTTATTTTTGAAAGTGTGCTTCCCCACGAAAAAGTTCCAGTGTGGATGGAAGACAGCACTATAGTGGAATGTCAATACATGGTTGATAATATTCCCATGTATTGGCAACCGATAAAAGAAAGGAAAGATAAAAAACATCCTAACAATAGAAGAACTTTTTATAGAACTCTCGTCAATATCAAAGAAGATATTAAGATTGGGGAATTTTTGTCTTATACATAAGAACATAGTAGTCGCCGATTTTAGGAAAACTGTTTAACTCTGTTGTAAGCATATCATCATTCACGAACCAATGACAATTCTCCTTTGACAAAAATACATAGTGCCCCGAATGTTGATAACCCACATGAGCAACTGCTCCTATTAATTCAAAATTTTCGTCTTCGTCAATTATTTCCAAACCATCTGTCTTGGCATCAAAAGAAATCATAAAAATTTGTGGATACTGTTTGATAATACTTCTTCTCGTTGCCAAATTATATTTATTTCCCTCATCATCTATGTAGCCTTCAATTGTTTCCCATCGTCTACTCTTTTTCAACATTTCCAATAATTTTCCTCTTCTCTCAGATTCCAATATATGCATTGAAAATTCTTCTTTGGATATATTTTTTCCAGTTGGGAATATAACTTCATTTTGTTTAATCCCATAAAATTTCTTTTTAAAATATGGTAATTCTTTTTCCAATATATCAATGATACACAATATACATTCTTGTGCATCATGTTCCCGAAGAGATGTAAAATTAGGAAATCGGTTTCTTAAAAGTTCAAGTAAGGGACGAGGGTCAACATATTTAACATCTGGATTATTCATTGCTTTGATGAGACGAAAAAAGAATTCTGTAAACTCACAAGGACCATTGTATTCATACTCTTTTAATTCTGGACACGCAATAAGTATTGATTTTAGGGATACATTGAAATAACATGTATTACCCCCGTTGGTAAAACCTTTCATTACATGTACATGAACTTATTCTTTTAATTAAATACCGCGGGTCTTAACAATTTTTTATTATATTTGTTTATAATAAAAATGAGTTTATCAGATGATAATTTTGTAAACCGCCCAGATATAGATAGGTCTGAAATGGTTATGAACATATTTAGACCTATTGCAGAATACAAAAATCAATATTATGAAGGCAATCAATTTAAACCAGAAAATATTATTAGCGTAAGAGAAGAAAATAAATTTCTCAAAGTAAAGGTTTCAACAAATGTATCACCTCAAGGCATTGAGACTCTTCTTGAAACATTCCAAACTATATGGAGATTATTTGATGAATCATACGTGGGAGTTTCCGTGACTTACCAAGAAGATTAAAATAAAATTATTTCTTTTTTCTTCTCTCATATAAATATATTGGGATGTTTTTGTTTCCAAAAAAAACATTGAGAAGAATTGGACTTGGCAATGGATCATTTAACAGGCTAGAACAGTTTCAGAGAAAAATGAATAACGAAAAAAATAGTTTGAAAAAACATGTTGAAAATTATGCTAATAAATCAAACATAAGAGTATCAAATACAAATATGAACTTTTTGTTAAACAAAGTAAAAAATAATTATACGGCAACAACAGCTCAAAAGAAAAGATACTTAACGCGACTCATGGATAACATGCGGTTTCCACCAATGTTCTCTGAAAATATTAAAAGTAAAACAAATAAAAATAGAAAAATAATAAGAAAAAAAGGAAACACTACAAAATCCAGGTTATCAAAATAAAATTATTTCTTCTTTCTTCTTTCATGTAAATATTTATCTGCAGTCCAATAAGTTTTCCCTTTCAAAACATAACTATGAACTCTGGCATATGCCCAAGCTTGTGGAGAAGCACCAGGTCTATGCCCTGTTCTCCACGCAGCTAAACCCTTCTTATATACCTCCCTCAAGTTGGCGAGTGGCACATTTGTCGCTTTCGCAATTTGTGGAAGAGTATAGACACCTGGATATTTCTTGCGAAATCTTTGGGTGTATTGGGATGTTTTTGTTTTCATCGCCTTGTCTGTCTTGAATGGTTTATAATTCTTTTTCAACATCTTCTTATACCTGTCCTCCACAGCTTTCAAGTTTGGAAGACCACGGAAATATTTCAGAGGTGCATACATCTTACCATATTTGTCTTGAAGTTCCTTGACTTTAGGAGCAATCTTCATTCTGAAATATAATAATATTATAATGTAGATAATGACCAAGTCGCCTTCACATATTTCAAAGAATGCTACATACATTGGTGGGGATTTTCTTCCAACATCTGGGGGTTCTAAAAATATTCCAAAAACAAAACAATATTATTTACTCAGTGATGTTCAGTATAGCAAAGATGGTAAGGCGAGTAAAATTAAAACTGTTTATGAAAAAGGTGGTCTTGTGAAGAGTGTTATGACAGCCAAATCAAAGGGGTTAAAAGGTGCTCGTTCAATGACTGGTAGAACTTTTAAATATCAAAATCTTATTCCAATCGGTGTTTCACCAAACCGCCTAAGAAAACTTTTTGCAAAATTAGGGGATATGGGGTCTGCTATGAAGGGTTTAAGTGTTGAAAAGGTTATGCAAAGAAGAATGTTTGTAAATACAGGTAGTCCTTTATATAAAATGTCCCCAGGTGAAAAGGAAAAATTCCCAAAACACTGGGGAACACACAAATGGCACTTAAATAACTATGATACATTATGGGAAATGATTACAACTGGTAAAATTAAAACTGTTCAGCAACTTGATGATATTAACAAGGCCTTTAGAGTGATGGATTACGGATACAAAAATCCAAAAAAACTCATTCATAAAGTTTTGAATGGCACAGTTAAGAGAGAACAACTTATTTATTTGAATAATGTTAGGTCGTGGATTTATGGTATAGATGATATAGGACCTCAAAAGGAAAAAATAAATCGTTTCTTGGAAAATAAAGTTTTGAAAGGTGAACTTACAAAAGAAGTAACTACTAAAATAAGCCAGGGTCCAGAAAACTTAACAAAATTTGTTTCATATATTAAAAGTGTGTTTCATAAAAAATAATATTATTAATTAATAAGTATGTCACGACAAGTGGGTGCTAATATTGGAAACAATCAGGGACAGGGTGGAAAAGCTGTTAATACTGGGCGAAATCTAAATACATCTTTCCCTGGTAGAGCTCCTCCGCAAAATTCCAATGAATTGAGAAAAATAAGAGAGAGTTATAAAAAAACTCATCAATTCATTGCACACATAAATAAATACTATAATAATGATATTCTAAAAATAAAAGCACATAAAGTACAATCTACATACGGTGATTGGAGATATATAGATATAGTTATTTATTTTGAAAAAATATTAAAAAACATCAATAAATCACGAAATAATACTGCCCGTAATATTATGCTTTCAAATTTAAACAATAGAATTAAAGAAATATTTAAAGAAATATTATTATCTAATGGACAATCTAACAAAACACAAAAAATAAAAAGAATTATAAATTTGATTGATAAAAATAAAATTAAAAAATTAAAAAAAGATGAACCATTTAATAAAGATAATATTTTAAAAAACAATTTAATAAATAATTCACAATTGAAAAATATTGACAATGGTAAAAGATCATTAATTGGGAATAATACACTTTCAAGTAATACTACTATAAGAAAGCGTGCAAAAAAAAATTCACAAATTAATTATAAAATTAATAAAAGTCATACTATTAATCTTACTATAGAAGAGACAGAGCTATTTTTTACCTTAATATATAGAGACATGATACACGACCAGACAATAAAAAATTATAGTCAATTTAAAGAATATTTATTATCTAATTTTATTTCTAATAGTAATAATGATATTATAAATCTTATTAATAAAATAAATATTAATAACATAAAAAGTAAAACAAGTTCTAATAATAAGGCTAGTATAAATATTCAAGATTTAATAAGGAATAAACCCCCTTTAATATTTAAAAAAACAAAAGGTATTCCTTGGTGTAAAAGTGGTATAAATTTTAAAAAATATTTAATTAAATATAAATTTAGAAGCAAACAAAAATATAAAGGATTTGATGTTGTATATGATTCTGATAAAAACGAAATTATACATCAATTATTATATGAATTATTTTTAAGTAAAAAAGGGGAAACAAGAACCACCATGGGGAATAGATCAGTTGCTCGTTCTCTAAGTTCTTGTGCAACACAATTGAATTCTGGTAAATATAAGAAAATATATAATAATAGGGCATTATTACTTGCAAGATATTCAACTGATATACCAAACAAAAATATATTACATTTTGATAATACAAATATTAATATAAATATAAAATATCCATTTCGAACAGGTTTAAATTATTGTCAAACTAATATTAAAACTAAGTTCGAAAACGGTAAATATTTAGTTTTTCTAAATGATAAACAAATTGACATTGTATCTAAAAAAAATTCAAAAAAAAATGGAAATCCATTTGGTAAATTTTTAGGTGATTTCTTAATGATATTAAAATGCTTTTATAATGAAAATAATAGACCTGTATTTTTTGCAACCCAAGATAGAAACGCTGCTATAATATACAATACATTCGCAGGATTTATTAAAGAAAAAAAAGAAAAAACAAAATTAATATTTGTTAAAAGTCAAAGAAACAAAGATTATTTATATTTATTTGGTATGGATGATATAATATCAAATCCAATAGGAAAGAAAATAATAAAACAAGGTCCCTTTCCATCTAACAACAATGGTTTCCTATCAGCAACAAACAATAATAATAGTCCAAAAAATAATAGTATTAATAATAAAAAACGAAATAATAATAATAATAGTTTTAGTAATTCAAGTGCTAATAAAAATATTAGTAATTCTAGTAATTCAAGTACTAATAAAAATATTAGTAATTCTAGTAATTCAAGTGCTAATAATAATAATAATAATCGTAGTAATTAAATAATAATAGAAGAATTACCTAAATTTGTGTAAATTTTTAAACATACAACAATGTTGAAATTGAAAAATAATTTCAAGATTGAAGATGATAATTAGTCGAAGTTAGGGACATATGATTTTGTTGTTAATAAGTTTACTTGGA
>Ga0228638_1000354_pt1 | contig 20197 bp, 20 predicted proteins | sample 48DmetaG_FD_182704 | JGI IMG/M metagenome (GOLD analysis project Ga0228638, IMG submission 182704) | Seawater microbial communities from Monterey Bay, California, United States - 48D | ecosystem: Environmental > Aquatic > Marine > Coastal | place: USA: California | collected 2016-10-31 | reverse complement strand
TGTCCTTAATTGCAAAGGGTGCAAAAAAACCTAAATCAAAATTCTTTGGTTATCTTGCACCTTTTACAAAATTGAAAATCACTTTTTCAGGAAGATCAGAATTAAAAACATTAACTAATATTGATAGAGACTTTTCTCAGTCCACAAACAGTTTATCTAAAACTAGCTACAGTCTTTTATATATCAATGAATTACTCATACGATTATTACCAAAAGATGCTTCTCAAGAAGATTTATTTAATCTTTATGAAGAGTTTTTAACCAAGATTCATAGCGGTGATGATGTCGAGTTTACCCTAAGGCATTTTGAATTAGATTTATTAGACATGCTTGGTTATGGTTTAGATTTTGAGAGCGATATTGATAAAAATGAGGAAATTGATCCTGATAAAAATTATTCTTTTATACCGCAAAGAGGTTTTAGAGAATCAGATAGTTCAAATTTTTCTGGAAAAGATATTATTAATATAAGAATAAGGAATTTAGCAAAAGTATCAAAAAAACATTTAAAACATATTACCCAGGAAGCCATTCATTTTTGTCTTGATGGAAGAAATCTATCCAGTAGAGATATTTTTAAGAGGATTCAGTAATGATTTATGGTGTTGGAACAGATATTGTAAATATATCAAGAATTGTGAATATGAAATCACTTAAATCATTTTCAGAAAAGATATTATCAGTTAACGAGCTAAAGATATCCTCAATTTTTGATGAAGATAAACTTACTAGATACCTAGCCAAACAATTCGCATGTAAAGAAGCATTATCAAAAGCTTTTGGAACAGGCATTAGGAAACCAATTTTGTTTAAAGAACTTGAAATCTTAAGAGACGAAAAAGGTAAGCCATATTTCAATCCTTTGGGTGACGTAAAAAAAACTATTATAAACTTGGGTATAACAAAAACCCATGTTAGTCTTGCAGACGAAAGTGACTATGCAATTGCATTTGCTATATTAGAGATATGAAAAATATTATTTTATTAGGTCCTCCAGGGGCTGGAAAGGGTACACAAGCAGATTTAATATGCAGTCTTTGCGGTATTCCGAAAATTAGTACTGGTGATATGCTAAGAGAAGCAGTTGCATCTGGTAGTGATTTTGGCCAAAAAGTATCCAATATTCTTGATACAGGCGGCCTTGTATCTGATGAAATTATAGGCTCATTAATAAAGGATAGATTAACAAAATCTGATTGTATGAGTGGTTCTTTATTTGATGGCGTACCTAGAACATTAGGTCAAGCTTCAGAGCTAAAAAATATGGGAATTGAGTTTACTCATGTCATTGAAATTCATGTAGATGACGAAGTAATAGTTAGTAGAATGTCTGGCAGAAGAGTCCATCCTGGTTCGGGCAAGAATTATCATATTGAATACAATCCACCAAAAGTTGATGGCATTGATGATGAAACAGGAGAGCCGTTAATTCAGAGAGAAGATGACAAACCAGAAACAGTCTTAAAAAGACTAAGCGTATATCATGATCAAACAAAGCCTTTATCAGAGTTTTATATTAATCAATCTAAATTAAGTAATTTAATATACATAAAGGTTGATGGCAGCAGAACAGTAAATGAAGTCTTTAAGACAATAGCTAGTAAAATTTAAATCTGATGAATATTCTCGCTATTCAAAGTTCTGGAAACTCAACTTCATTGTGCGTGATTTTAAAGGATGACGTTCTTGAATATTCAATAAAGCATGAAAGAAAAAATCGTCCTAATTGGTCAGAAATGCTGTTAAATATTGGCTTAGACTCCTTCTTCTCTCTCAAAGATATTGATATTTTTGCATACGCAAATGATGAAGGTTCATATACAGCCACAAGAAGTGTTGCATCTTTCTTAAAGGGCGTCTCATCCGCACTAAGAAAACCTTTATTAATTATAGATGTCGATAAAACAAATAATATTTCATCTGATGTCATAGCTAAACAAGCCTATCAAAAATTTATAGACTCAGGCATGGAAGCTAATTTATTTAAGCCTAAAAATGCAAATCCAACATATCAAGTAGAAACACAATATAAAAAGATTAATGAGTGATTTAATCTTAGGTTTCATATTAGGTATAGTTCAAGGATTAACGGAGTTCTTACCAGTATCAAGTTCGGCACATTTATTGATTCCAAATTTAGTATTTGGCGCAAATGATCTTGGGTTAGCTTTTGATATTTCAGTTCATGTTGGAAGCTTGCTTGCTGTCATTTATTACTTTCGCGATGACATCCTAGCTATGACAAAGTCATTATTTCAGAGCAATAATTTACTAAAAGATGAAAGGCTATTAGCTGTATTGTTAATCATTGCAACCATACCTATTATTTTTGTTGGGTTCTTTGGATCAGATCTCATTAATGCAAATAGATCTAATATTAATAGTGTTGCTTATATGAATTTAATATTCGCAGGATTTTTATTTTTTGCTTACCTTTACAGCTCTGCTAGTAAAAAATTGGTTGAATTAACTGTTATGGGAGCTATTTTTATTGGGGTATTTCAGGTTTTTTCACTTTTGCCTGGAGCTTCAAGGTCTGGAACTGCAATTACAGCAGCCTTACTTATGGGCTTAAACTTAAAAGATGCCTCTAAATTCGCGTTTTTATTAAGCATCCCAACTATTTTTGGAGCTTTGTTTTTTTTACTTATTGAGATAAGCACATCAAACTATTTATTGAATTTTAATTCATTATTTATTGGCTTTATTACTTCATTTGTTGTTGCTTTTTTAACAATAAAATATTTTCTTATTTTTGTTGATAAAATTGGTATGTACCCTTTTGTAATCTATAGAATTATTTTAGGTTGTATCTTGTTGCTTTTAATATGACTCTAAGTATTTTCCTTGATAGCTCAATTAATGAAGATAAGGTTAACGCTATTTCACATAACTTTGAAATAAATGTTGTTACAAAAATTCCAACTAATAAGCCTTTTCTTGTTTTTAAAGAAAATGGATTAAATTTTTTTTTTGATCCTAGTTTTTCAAAATCTCTACATATAGATTTTCTTAAAGGCTCGATGGGATGGAGGCTTAGAAGATCTGATCACGAAAAATTACTCAAAAAAACACTTGGAAAATTTAATGAACCGCTTAATATTTTCGATGGAACAGCTGGAATGCTTTCTGATACCTTAATTTTCTTGGCCTTAGGACATAAAGTAATTGCATATGAACAAAGCAGAATTATTTTTTTACTAGTTTTAGATGCTCTGGAAAGAGCAAAGAGTCAATTACCATTTATAGAAAATCTGAAATTATTAAACGGAAACTCAGTAGAGTGCTTTAAAAGACATGCAAATATTGATGTTATCTACTTGGATCCTATGTATCCAGAAAATAAGAAGAATGTTTTAAGATCAGGAAATATCGCTCTCATCAAAGACATTCTGCAAATCGAAAAGATAAAAGATCATGGAGACAATATATTTTATGAATTCAAAGAATATGACTACAAAAAAATAGTTTTAAAAAGACCTATTAAGTCAGAATTATTAGATAATAAATATAACTATCAAATCAAAGGCAAGTCCACACGATTTGATGTTTATATATAATACGTAAATATTGAGGAGAAAAAAATGAATCCATTTAGCATGATGAAAGACGCAAAAAATATGGAAAAAATGATGAAACCTGCTCTTGAAAAATTTATGAAAGAAGCAGGCTTTATTAAAAAAGAAGAGCTTGAGCCTCTAAAAAGAAGAATATCTGAACTCGAGAATCAAGTGTCAAAAATACAATCTTGAAGCCAGAGGATATATCTAGAATTATTGAAATGGCATGGGAGGATAGAACGCCCTTCGATGCCATAGAAGCTATTTATGGACTGAATCAAAATCAAGTAGAAGATTTAATGAGAGATAATTTAAAGAAAAGTAGTTACATATTATGGAGAAAGAGGGCAAAAGGGAGAAAAACAAAGCATATGGGGCTAAGAGAATTTGGAGTTGGAAGACATCATTCGTATGATCAACACAAATATAAAAAATAGTAGGATAAGAATTGAAAATTTGTTTAAATCTATTTATTTAAATATACCCAAGACATCAATTCTTTTTGAAGAAAATTCTGTAATTATTAAGCATCATGACGATATCAATATTGATTCTGCATCAATAGAAATTTGTGAAAATGATAATGATTATAAAATTTGTTATTGGGATGGCTACTCTTTAGCAGAAGAAGAGGTACAAAGAGATTTGAATAAGGCACTAAAAGTGTTTAAAAGATATGCAAAAAAACTAGCAAAGAATATCACAAGATATAGAGAGTAATTTGTAAAACTTTATAAAAATTATTGGCTCATTAGACAATATGTCTAAGAGCCAAAATATTTCAAACATTACACTTAATAATGTGACTTTGTTTTGAATCTAGCCATTCCAGTACTAGTACTTTTTCCGTGATAGCCTTGATTTGCAGGCATATAAAAAGTGATTCCTGGATACTCTTTAAACTCATGTGAATGCTGACTTTCTCCAGCGTCACTTTGACGTAAATAAACATTATGTGTATATCCTGAGGCACCTTTAAATGGGCCTTCAGATACAGTACCTTGAACTTCTAATGCTGAAGTTGCTTGTCCTATATCTATTTTTGATTGATCAAATGTTGTAACTATTTCAATTTTTCCGTTTGTGTACATGCCTGAATGCACACCACAATGGGGATAGAGTACTGTTGGTGTATTTGCTGTAACTGTAAGGCTAGTATTTGACTGATCCCATCCTTCATTTGAACCAATATTGTTAATTCCTGCTGTATCATTTTGGCTGGTGGACATTTCAAATGGATGTGCAGTAAAAACACTACTCCCAGCAGGCACAAAATTTATAACATCTCCAACTTTCGCATATATTACTAGCGCTGAAGAACTCGCATTAATACCATCAACTGTATAGTATGCAGAACCACTATTACTTACGCTGTAAGATGTTGTTGTAAAATTTTCAACATCCTCGATATTTGTTCTTGAGGTTTTATCTGAGACCCAATCTAGGGTATCAAAAATAATTTGATCAATTTCTGTGTTATTAACTGTATCGTCTAAAATCCCCAATAAAAGTGGTACAACATGATCTCTAGCTGTCTTAGTAAAGTATGCTTGCTCGTTACTTGAGTCAACGTAGACCTTTTGCAGGAATGATGAAAAACTTCCTGATAAGTTTTCTAATTGTGCATTTGTTATTGTATAGTCGGGAAGGTCTAGATCAAGTAGTATGTCTTTTACTAGAGTTGTATCACCAAGAGAAGTTTCGATATTATCATCACGGTTCAAAATCATATCATTGATAGTGGAAACAGCTGTTAGATTAGAAGCACCTGCCAGAATTTGAAGAAGATTTAGTGTCTCATACATTATTAGAAGTTGTGTATTCACTAGAGCAGCTTTATTTGATGCAGTATCAATAACATTTAGATACGGATCATCAAAGCGGATCATAAAGTTTGTGTCTACACCAAGACTTTCCTTCAATGATTCATATGTAAATCTATTATCGCCATATACCAATGTACTTAACGGCGAGATAACAAGGTTTTGTTCAGTAGTTGGATCTTTTAAACTCATAACATATGCTTCAGCATCATTTGTAATAGGATTAAAACCACCCTCAGCTAACAATGTAACAGTTTCGGTGTTACTTTCATCAATTTCTAGTGTGAATGAGCCATTAGTGTTGGTTGTGGTTGTATATGTTGCACCATCACAGGTATCAACACCATTACCATCTTGAATTGGCATACAAACAGTTGCAGATTGTATGTAGCCATCTCGAATTAGTACACCGTCGTAGTTACTTGATGTAGTATCATCAGATGTGTCGTTGGTAACTGTAAGAGTAAATGCCATTGAATCAGTTGCATTTCCATCTGATACAGTTGCAGTGATTTGGTAAGCATTATTACTATTATTGTCTGAGGGTGATTCAAAATCTGGTGCATTAGTAAAAGTAACTACACCACCTGAAGAGGTTATATTAAATAATCCTGCATCAACTCCACTTATAGTAAATGTAAGACTGTCATTGTCTGCATCGCTTGCAGTTACAGTGAATGCACTAGTTTGCTCTTCGATAATAGAGTAACTTGCTGACTGATTTGTGATATTTGGTGAACTATTTGTTGAACCATACCCACCTCCACCGTAGCCACCTCCATTAGTAGAACCGCCGCCACCGCCGCCTCCGCCACCGCAAGAAGCAAGAAATATAATCACAATGAAGTTGTATAAAGATTTATTGATTTTTTTACGCATAGTTCTTCCCAAAATTTAGTTTAATAAATCTGGGCGTCTCAGATATGTAAATTTAGTTGATGTCTTAACTAAATAAGATCAGAGCAAAGCAGACATCGTATTGCTTGTATCAAATTATGTTTGGAGAGGAGTTAGTTAGATATCCAATAGGGGGGATGAAATAACTATAAATTTAACCAAGCAATACTTGTAGTGAATACTATTTTAAATCTATTATTATTGTCAAATAATAAAAATATATTGTATTGATAGTACATAAAGAGGTATTTTTATGTAGTTTTATTACATAAAGATAAATCCTAGCTTCTAATATGCCCGTCTCCATTAACAAGATATTTAAAACTTGTTAACTGATTTGCGCCTACAGGTCCTCTAGCATGAAATTTTCCAGTAGCTATTCCAATTTCACCACCAAGACCAAATTCGCCTCCATCAGCAAATTGTGTAGAGGTGTTATGCATAACAATTGCACTGTCTAATTCATTTTGAAATCTAGATGCAGTATTCATGTTTTCGGTAATAATTGATTCGGTATGACCTGATGAGTAAATATCTATGTGAGTTAATGCTTCATCAAAGTCTTTTATAACCTTTATACTAACAATTGGTAATAAATATTCAGTTCTCCAATCTTCATCTTTAGCTGAAATAATTTTGTTTGAATAATTTTGAGTTTCCTCACATCCTCGTATCTCACATGATCTTGCTGATAATGCGTTAATTAAATCTGGAAGACATGTGTTTGCAATTTCATTGTGAACTAAAATAGTTTCTACAGCACCGCATATGCCTGGTCTTCGCATCTTTGCGTTTACACAGATATTGATGGCTTTTTCTGAATCAGCATCTTTATCAATATATATATGACAAATCCCTTCTAAATGCGCAAATACTGGAACCCTTGCTTCTTTTTCAATCTTAGCAACTAAGTTTTTGCCTCCTCTCGGAACAATAACATCAATAGATTTATTGATTCCTTGAAGCATCATATTTACAGCTTCTCTATCTTTATCCTTTATGATTTGAATTGCATGTTCAGTGATGTCAGCATCATTAAGTCCTTTTGTCATACTGTTATGAATTGCTATACAGGAATGAATGCTATCTGAACCGCCTCTTAAAATTGAAGCATTTCCTGATTTAAGACATAAACCTCCTGCATCTGCAGTAACATTTGGTCTGCTTTCATAGATGATTCCAATAGTACCTAAAGGAGTTGAAACTCTTGATATATTAAGACCATTAGGTCTTGTCCAAGAATCTAGCACTTTACCAACAGGGTCTTCAAAACTTGCAATCTCTTTCAGGGTAGTTGCCATAGATTGTATTCTTTCGTCATTAAGTTTTAATCTATCAATAAATGAATCTGATAAATTTTTATTTATTGCTTCTTTTATATCTTTCTTGTTTGCTTCTAATATTTTTTCATGATCATTCAAAATATGATTAGCCATTGCCAATAGAGCTTTATTTTTCTGTTTGGAAGAAACATTAGCCAAGATTTTTGATGCCTGTTTCGCTTGCAGGCCAATTTGATTTATTTTATCTTTAAATGGAATCATTTTTTTGCTATAAATCTTGTCGATTTAGTGTTTTTTCTTGTAAGACTCTTAATAGGGTCATTTTTTAAACCAGATGTTATGATAACTGAACAATTTGACTGCATGCATATTTCTGCAGCTTTGATTTTTGAAATCATGCCACCTTTTCCAAGCTTTGATGCCTCACCAGCCATGCTTCTTATTTTATTTGTTATTGATTTTACTTCTCTAACTAGATTGTTATCTTTATTTTGATTAGGTGGTTTTTTATATAGGCCATCTACATTTGATAAAAGAATTAAATGATCAGCACCAATCATTTTAGCTATTCTTGAAGCAAGGATATCATTGTCACCAAACTTAATCTCATCAGAAGATGTGGTGTCGTTTTCATTAATGATTGGTATACATTTAAAGTTAATTAAATGATCTATAGTTGCAACTGCATTTTTTGATGATTTTTTATTTTCAGTATCGCTCGGTGACAGTAATATTTGTGCTACTTCTTTTTGATGTTTGGCAAACTCTTTTTTCCATGCGGTCATAAGCTCTATTTGGCCTCTTGCAGCAACAGCTTGTGATTCATTTAATGTAAGGTTGTCTTCTAAATCCAATTTTTTTCTACCTAGTGCTATTGCTCCAGATGAAACAATAACCAAATCCTTTTTTTTCTTAATTAACCAAACTATATCCATAACAACATTTGATAGTACTAATTTATTCACAGTGCCATCAATGTTGGTCAAAAGAGAGGATCCAATTTTTATAACAATTTTTTTGCTTGCTTTAAAAGTGTTAATCATTCGTGGATTATAGAGCTCCGTATTTTATTCACAACAATTCTTTTTTGCAGTTTATAATTCGAAGTACTTTGTTTTAAATTTTTTAACTCTTTTTATGCATGTATAAATACAATTTAAAAAAATTATTTCTTATTTCAATTAGCTCCATACTATTCAATGCATGCGGCGGTGGTGGAGGCGGTGGTGGAGACACCAGCGGTGATGGCGGATATTATACTCCGATACCAATTGTTTCGTTATCTGCAAGCATTTCATCAGTTCAAACAAATACAGGCTTTACCCTTACATGGTCTTCAACTAATGCCAGTTCATGCTCTGCATCAGGTGATTGGTCGGTTTCTATTGGTACTACAGGAACTGAATCTATAACAGAGAGCTCTTCTGGCACTAAAACTTATAATATTTCTTGTACTGGTGCTGGTGGGACTGCAGTTGATTCAGTATCAGTAGAAATTACTGATCCTACTCCTACAGCATCTATATCAACAAGTGTAGCTAATGTTTCTGCAAATACTAATTTCGAGATTAATTTTTCTTCAACTAATGCTGATACTTGTTCTGCATCGGGTGATTGGTCGTATTCACTTGAAACCTCAGGAACTTTAATTATTGCAGAGTCTGAGACGGGCACTAAAACTTATAATATTTCTTGTACTGGTGCTGGTGGGACTGCAGCTGATTCGGTATCTGTTGACGTCGAGGGAATCTCATCAGCTTATTTATTCAATATACCTGAAAATACTAGATTGGTAGGGCAGTTGACATCAACAATCGATAGTACAGACGATATAAAGTACTCTCTTAGCGGTGATAATGCTTCAAGTTTTTTTATAGACTCTGACAATAAACTTAAATTCTTAATACCTGGTGATTATGAATACGCCTCATCTTATTCTTTATCTATTACAGCAGAAAATTCAATAAAAAGTTTTAACCAAGATATTTTAATTAACTTAGAAGATAATCTAAATGATTTAAGTTGTGATGAATCATTTTCTATCATGTCTTCAGGAATTTTTAAGTATTGCTGGGGTGAGTCACAAGATAACCCATCTGGAACTCAATATGGAATAACACCAGTTTCTCAGATGGATATTACTTTTTTAGATCAAACACTTCTTATTACAGATTCAAACTTTGCTGAAAGATTATATCTAGATTATGGAATTATTTTAGTTGATACTAATGAGCGAAATTGGACTAACGAAGAGGCTTATAAGATATATGAAACTATAAAAAGAATACCTCAGGGTCAGCGAGAAGAAACAAGTGACAATAGAGTTTTTAGTAAATGGACAATTACAGATTCATACATTGATGATGATATTCTAATTGAGGAAATTAATGATTCAAAAATAATAAGTATTAGTAGTATCGCATTTGAAAATGCTACTCCTAGAATAGTGTCTGTAGAAAATAAACGAGCAAGTTATTTTTCAAGCAGACTTCATCACGCTTTAGTTAGATATGTTACTAGTAACGGAAATGATAATGCTGCTGTGAATAAGATTCTTTTAGATAAATTTAGTATAAAAACAAGCCCAGAAAATGATGATTATATTTCATTAACATCCAACACTACCGATGAAACTGCCCAAAGATTTCAAGATTTTCAACCAGCTGAAATTGTAGAAATAATAAATATTTTTGAAGAAATGCCAAAAGGCATGCATTCAATACAAGGATTAAATCACATAATAAGAAGATTGAATGGAACATTACATCCTTTATACAGTGAGGCGGCTGGAGTTGCATGGCCATCTAATGGATATATTGAATTTATGGAAGATGCATTCTCAACTAGTTCTCTTGAAGATACACATAGATTGATTATTCATGAAAAAGCACATTTTTTATATTCTAATGTTTTTGATAATGATCTAATCACAGACTGGATAGCATTAGGTTCATGGTCACATGAGTCTGGAGATAATGAATCTAACTTTCAAAATGTTGATGGCTGGATGACTAGCAATCAAACAGAATTTGTAAGCGCGTATTCACATGGCATAAACCCAAATGAAGATATGGCAGAATCTTTAGCTGCATTTATCTTAAATCCAAATATTTTGCGGTCTCGTTCAATTAATAAATATGAATTTATTAAAAATAGAATAATGCAAGGTAGATACTATTTATCAATTATTAGAGATGACTTAACATTTAAAGTATTAAATCTTTTTCCTGATTATGCCTATCCTGGAAAAGTTAAAAGAATCAATATAACTGTAAATGGCCTCCCTGATGAAGATAAGGAATTAATTGTTGAAATGGAGCTTCACACACTTGATGAAAATTTAGAGGGAGCATCACAAATTGATACAAGAATCTTCAGTGAAACTAAAACATATAATAATAAAGATGTTCAAACTTTTTTTGATTTAAGACTCACTCCAAAAAACAATCAATCTACTGACACCATACTTAAAGGCACCGCTCAAATTTCAAAGCATGCCATGGAGGGTTATTGGATAGCAAAAAATCTTGTGATTACAGATCAAACAGGTCTTCAAAGATACGAGTCTTCCAATGATTTTGGTTGGAGGATGTTTGTAAATAACGAAGAAGAAGATCTTATTGCGCCTGCTTACAAATCAAATTCTGCAACTTTTCAAATGATAGATTCAAAAGTAATAGAGGGTATTAGCACTCAGTTTGCAGAAATTAGCTGGGACTATGATGATGATAACGCACTAAATTGGTGCAGGGCCGCTATCAATGATGAAATTAATACTACATATTCTAGAGAGTTAGATGGTAGTACTGATAATATAACTTCCTCAGGGGGCACTTGTACTATTGAGGTGCCATTTCCTTATTATTATCCAAGTGGAACATGGCATCACAATTTTATATTAATGAGGGATGTAGCAAATAATACATCTAACACATACTTAACATCTTCACTTGATGCTAATTTAAATAATTTTGTGAATAATTCTTTAGCACTCGATGAAAATGGACCAACAATAAATATTAATACCTCAAATCCGGATACTAGCGGACCTGTGCTTGATTTAAATAATATTAATATAGATGCTGTTCCAACAAATCCAGATTCACCAAATGGAGAAACCATTGTCACACTGAATTATAAAGTTAAAGATGACATTTCTGGATATATAACTGGAGATATGTATCTTCGAGATCCTAATGGTACTAACCATCAATACTATTGTTATATTGATGGAAGAGACAAGCTTTATCCTGAGCCTGATAGCGTTGACAAATGGATAGACTATAGTTGTGAATGGGTTCTACCTGTTGGGTCTGCACCTGGTACCTGGGGTGTATATGACATTGGTCTAAGGGATAGGGCAGGCAATATAGCCACTTATAATTTTAATGAAACAATTATTGTGAATTCTTTGTAGAAAATTTATGGTGCCCCATGCCTGAGTCGAACAGGCACTCCCGAGGGAACGCGATTTTGAATCGCGCGCGTCTACCAATTCCGCCAATGGGGCATGCCGGGCATTGTAGCTAAGTATTATCTAATTTAAAATCAGCTTCTCATGAAAACCTCAGATTTTAATTATTATCTTCCAGAAGAACTTATAGCAAATTATCCATTAGATAATAGAAGCTCTAGCAGGTTGCTTGTTTTCACTGAAGAAATAGAACATAAAATCTTTAAAGATGTTCTTGATTATTTTGAAGAAGGAGATTTATTGGTAGTGAACAATACATCTGTTATTCCAGCAAGGATATATGGTAAGAAAGAATCTGGAGGATCTGTTGAGGTAATGCTTGAGAGAGTAATGGAAAATAACAAAGCATTAGTTCAAATACGTTCTGGAAGAAGCCCCAAGATAGGTACTATTATTTTTTTAGATTCATATAAAGTTCAATGCATATCTAGGCAAGATAATTTTTTTATTTTGCAATTTGATAGATCTCCGCTTGAGGTTTTTAATAAGATAGGACATGTTCCACTTCCTCCATATATAAAACGTCCCGATGAAGATCTTGATAAAGATAGATATGCCACTGTTTATGAGAATAAGGAATTACAAGAATCAGTAGCTGCACCAACAGCTGGTTTACATTTTGATAATGATTTATTAAATGCTATTACAAAATTGGGTGTCAAAATTGCAACAGTAAATTTGAGTGTTGGTGCTGGAACCTTTCAACCTGTGCAAGTCGACAACATACAAGACCATGATATTCACAGTGAGTATTTAGAAGTTAGTCCTGAGGTTGTTGATATGGTTATGGCCACTAAAGAAGCTGATAAAAAAGTTTTTTCTGTTGGTACTACTGCCACTAGAGCTCTTGAAACAGCATTCATGGACAACAATGAGAAAGGTTTTAAGGGGTATACAAAGCTTTTTATTTATCCTGGATATAAATTCAAAGCAGTCGACAGATTAATTACCAACTTTCATTTACCCAAATCATCTCTATTAATGCTTGTATCTGCCTTCATTGGCTATGACAATATGAAGCATATTTATGAGACTGCAGTTGATGAAAGATACAGGTTTTTGTCATATGGTGATGCCATGCTATTAGAAAAATATGAAATTTAATTTAAATAATCAATTAGAGTTTGCTAGAAGGGGGGAGATAGAATTCTCTCGAGGCAAGATTCAAACTCCTGCATTCATGCCAGTAGGTACCAATGGAACTGTAAAGGGTTTAACTGTAGAAGATTTAAAGTCAACTGGCTCAGAAATCATTTTAGGTAACACGTATCATCTGATGCTAAGGCCAGGCGATGAAGCTATAAAAGATTTAGGTGGCCTTCATAAATTTTCTAACTGGGATAGACCTATTCTTACAGATTCAGGTGGTTTTCAGGTATGGAGTTTAGGAGATTTAGTAAACATAAGTGAAGAGGGTGTGAAGTTTAGCTCTCCCTATGATGGAAAAAAAATTTTCATGACTCCAGAGGATTCAATACAGATACAAGAAAATCTAGGTTCTGATATTGTTATGGCTTTTGATGAGTGTACTGATTATCCATCAACTCACAAAAAAGCAAGCGAGTCTATGGAACTATCTATGCGTTGGGCTAAGCGATGTAAAGATGCTCATAAATCTGACTCTGCATTATTTGGCATTGTTCAAGGTGGCATGTATGAGGATCTTAGACTCGCATCATTAAATGCACTAATTGATATTGATTTTGATGGCATTGCTCTTGGAGGATTAAGTGTTGGTGAGTCTAAAGAGGAAAAAACTAAAATTTTATCCTTTATGTCTCACAAACTTCCTAAAGACAAACCTAGATATTTAATGGGTGTTGGTAAGCCTGAAGATATAGTGGAGGCCGTAAGATATGGTATTGATATGTTTGATTGTGTGCTGCCAACAAGGAATGCACGCAATGGCCAATTAATTACATCTATAGGGGTAGTAAATATTAAGAATGCACCATATAAGATGAGTCAAGATCCCATTGATAAGAATTGTGATTGTAAAGTATGTGCAAATTACAGCAGAGCATATATAAACCATTTATTTAGAACCAATGAGATGTTAGGTAGTATTTTAGCTAGTTACCACAATATTTATTACTATCAGTCCCTGATGAAACAAATCAGGGAATCAATTGAGAATAATAAATTCGCTAACTTTTTAAAAGACTTCTATAATATGCGAAATTTAGAAATGCCCGATGGGCCTATATAGGATATAAATATTATGGAACCTACACAACCTTCATTATGGCCCACACTTGTTGTATTTGGCGGACTGTTTTTGTTTATGTATTTAATGATCATTAGGCCTCAAAATAAAAGAAATAAACAAATATCTGACATGATCTCAAAATTAGAAAAAGGATCAGAAGTTATTGCTGCAAGTGGAATTTTGGGAAAAGTTAAAGATATTAGTGGCGCCTACGTCTCAATAGAGATAAGTGAAAATAATATTATCAAACTACAAAAATCTGCAATTGCAAATATCTTACCCAAAGGTACTATTGACGCTATTAAGTAAATATTGTGAATAAATTTTCTATAACTCAATATTTATTAATATTTTTTGTATTGGCGCTAGGTTTCACTTATGCACTTCCCAATCTATATCCAACTCAACCCTCGATTCAGGTTGCTTATACAGACTCAGGCAAATCAGCTGATCAAGTTTTATTAAATGACTTAAAACAAATTCTTAATGATACACAAGTTGATTATGAAGACCTTTTTCTAAGAGATAACAAGATTGTTATAAAGTTCTCTAGTTTAGATAACCAACTAGAATCTAAAACAATTCTGCAAAATGCTCTTTTAGATAAAGTTATTATTGCTTTAAATCTTGAGCCAACTACTCCTGCTTGGTTAAAAGATATAGGTGGTAAGCCTGTTAAACTTGGTTTAGATCTTTCTGGAGGTGTGCATTTCTTATTAGAAGTTGATATTGAAACTGCTCAACAAGGAAGACTTGAACTTCTTTTAGACAGTTATAGAAAAACATTTAAGGAAGAAAGGCTGAAAGTAGAATCATCTTCAATAAATGATCTCAAGTTAAACTTTATTTTTAATGACAGAGATAGCTACAACAAAGCCTTATCAAAATTTAGATTAGATAGTCCTGGTGTTAATGGCCTTCAGTATGTTATTACTGAAAAACCATCAGCTAACACTCTTCTATTGGAATATTCTGATGTAGCTCTTAGAGAAATTAGAGACTATGCTGTCGGGCAAAATTTAATTACTTTAAGAAACAGAGTTAATGAGCTTGGAGTATCTGAGCCAATTGTTCAAAGGCAAGGGTCGAATAGGATTGTTGTTCAACTTCCAGGTGTACAAGATCCAACAGCAGCAAAAAAAATTATTGGTAAAACGGCAAACTTAGAATTTAGATTAGAAGCTAACTCACGAACATCCCCCTTAAGAAAAGAAAAATTCAATTTTAAAGATAATGATTACTCAACTGCTTTTCTTGAAAAAGCCGTAGTTGTTTCAGGTGATAGAGTTACAAATGCTAATACTGGTTTCGATGAAAGTGGCCTTTCGCAAGTTAACATTACATTGGATATGCAAGGCGGAAGAGCTATGCAAAAAGCTACCTCAGGAAATATTGGTAGAAGGCTTGGAGTATTATTTGTAGAACAAAAAAATAAATCAGAATTGGTAATTGATGAAAACGGTAATAGCGTCATTGAACAAACATCCTACATAGAAAAAAATATTATCAGTCTAGCTACCGTACAAGCAGTGCTTGGTACAAGTTTTAGAATTACAGGAGTTGGCTCGCCGCAAGAAGCTAGTGAGCTTGCTTTATTGCTTAGAGCAGGAGCTTTAGCAGCTCCAATGAAATTTGTAGAAGAAAGAACAGTAGGGCCATCACTTGGTAAGGAGAACATTGAGCTTGGAATGAAATCTATCATGATGGGTCTGGCTATGGTTGTAATTTTTATGACACTTTATTACAGAGTTTTTGGTATAGCTGCAAACATATCCTTGCTTATTAATTTAGTTTTAATAACGGGCATTATGTCTTTATTAGGAGCAACACTTACTCTACCAGGAATAGCTGGAATTGTTTTAACAGTTGGCATGGCTGTCGATGCAAATGTCCTCATTTTTGCTCGTATCAGAGAAGAGTTAAAAGAAAAAGATCCTCAGACAGCCATTAGAGATGGTTTTTCTAGAGCATTTATCACTATTTTTGATGCAAATGTTACTACTCTAATAGCAGCTTTAATTTTGTATGTAATCGGAACAGGGCCTGTAAAAGGTTTCGCAATTACATTATCTATTGGAATAGTTACATCAATGTTTACTGCCATTATGTGTACAAGAGCAATGGTAAATCTTATTTATGGAAACAAAAACATCAAGGAATTAAAAATATAATGGATATTAGATTTCAGTTTATGAAATATAGAAAGATAGCTGGGCTCATTTCCATCTTTCTTTTTAGTATCTCAATTTTATCTTTAACATTCCGTGGTTTAAGCCTTGGTCTGGACTTCAGTGGGGGAACTCTTATAGAAGTTGCTTATGAATCTCCTGTGGAACTCGAATCAATCAGGAATACTCTTATAGATAATGGGTATGAAGATTCTCAAGTAGTAAATTTTGGTACTAATTTAGATGTATTAATAAAAGTAGCTGATCAAAATGGTAATAGCTCAATAGGTGAGTCAGTTTATTCACTTCTAACAGAACAGGGTTTTAAAGGTGAGCTAAAAAGAGTTGAATTTGTTGGCCCTCAAGTAGGAGCAGAATTAAGAGATCAAGGTGGTTTGGGTATGCTTGTAGCCCTGTTCATGATTCTTATGTACGTTGCTTTTAGATTTCAATATAAATTTGCTTTGGGTGCAGTAACTGCTTTAGGTCATGATGTTGTAATTATATTAGGGCTTTTTTCAATTTTTGGTTGGGACTTTGATTTAACTGTTTTAGCAGCCTTATTAGCTGTGATAGGTTATTCGCTAAATGATACTATCGTTGTCTCAGACAGAATTAGAGAAAATTTTAGGACTCAAAGAGAAATGCAGCCTAAAAATATGATCGATCTTTCTTTAAATCAAACCTTAGGAAGAACAGTTGTTACATCGCTAACAACATTATTAGTTTTATTTGCATTATTTATCTTTGGTGGAGAGATGATTAAAGGTTTTAGTTTAGCCCTAATATTAGGAGTTTTAGTTGGAACTTATTCGTCTATATATGTTGTTGCTAATATGTTGATGTCAATGACCTTAACCCAGGATGATTTAGCAATCCCTGAGCCAGAAGGTGAAGATTTTGATGAGCTGCCTTAAATTTTAAAGTTTGGTTTAACAGACTTTAATATCGACTTATAGACCTTTGGTGTTGAACAAACAAAGTGGTCGCCATCTAAATATTTAGGATCTCCATTAAAATTACTAATTAATGCTCCCGACTCTTGGGCTATTAATAATCCAGCTGCAACATCCCATAATTTGACACCATGTGCCCACATACCATCCAATCTACCTGTTGAGATATAGGCTAAATCAAGAGCTATAGACCCAGAATTTCTAATTGCTAGATTTTGGTTAGCAAGTTCTTTATATGTTTGATTAAAATCATAAACATATTCTTTTGAAGCTTCTTTGGTGGTGGAATATGCCAACATTGAATCCTGTAACCCTTGTTGTTTACTAACTCTAATTTTTCCATTATTTAAATCAGAACCTGAACCTTTAGACGCAGAAAATTCTTCTCTTCTTATAGGATCAATAATTACAGCTGTAGTTGGAACCTCATCAATTAATGAACAAAGAGATAGTGCAAAATGAGGATATCCATTAATAAAATTTACCTCACCATCAATTGCTTTTAATACCCATGTGATATTTGAATTATTTATTTCAGAACCAGTATGTGAACCTAAAAAATTATCTTCAGGATAAAACCTTCTTATTTCTTCTATGACCATATCCTCAACTCTTCTAATGATTGCTTCAAGATATCCCTCAGGACCACCCTTAGATGCATCCAAGCTGTGAACTTTTTTTACAGCAAATTCAAGCTCGTGAGCACCTTTTCTAGCGGCGAGTTGATTTACATTTAATAAAGCTGGTATAGACATGTCGCTATTGTAATGGAAATGACCATAATAGGCATATGAGTTTTAAAAGTAATTTAATTAACATTGTTTTAGTGGAAACATCTCATCCTGGTAATATTGGCTCTGTAGCAAGAGCTATGAAAACTATGGGGTTATCAGAATTATCTTTAGTTAAGCCTAGAAAATTTCCATCTGGTGAAGCTAATGCTTTATCAGGCAATGCCACAGATGTTTTAGAGAACGCAAAAATTTTTAGTTCTATTGGGGATGCAATAAAAGACAGTACTTTCATATATGCAACCTCTTCAAGAAGTAGAACGATTCAGTGGCCAACTGTTCATGCAGAAGAGGGCGCTTCTTTGATAAACAATCAAGTTTCTTCAGACAAGAAGGTTTCAATTTTATTTGGAAGAGAAGATAGAGGTTTAACCAATGAAGAACTTCAACTTGCAAACACTCATATAGAAATACCCGCAAACCCAGAATACCCCGTCTTAAATTTAGCTATGTCTGCACAAATCATATGCTATGAGATTTTTAAATCCCACTTCAATCAAGAAGCTAGAGACTGGCATGATTACCCTGAGGTTAACTCTGAAAACTTACAAATGCTCATAGATCATTTTATTGAGACAGCTGTAAATATCGATGTTATCCATCCAGACAATCCTAAAAAGATTATCTCAAGAATCAAAAGAATGTTCAGTAGACTTCATCCTGATGAAATGGAAACAAGTTTTATGAGAGGTTTCTTAGCTGCTATAAATAAGAAGCTAAAATAGTTATTAAGTACTTTGCTAATTGCTTTTGATTCCATATAATACATTTCGCATCTAGTCCCGTTCGTCTAGAGGCCTAGGACACCGGGTTTTCATCTCGGCAACAGGGGTTCGACTCCCCTACGGGATGCCAATTTACTAAGAAGCCTACAACAGTGGGCTTTTTTTATGGTCTATGTTTCCATAGTGTTTCCATATAGTTCCTTATAAATACAACATTCTTAAAAAATGCATGTTTCCACAAATGTTTCCATGTATTGTAAAAATGTGTCCACGGGGCAGGAGTACCAGCCGGGTACCCCGGGCATATATCTAGTGGTCGAATATTTTGAGAGGTTTTGAAGCGTTAACTAGTTATAAACAATGTATTTTATTTTAACAAATTGTTATGGCATTATTGAAGGATGAAAAAACTACTAGCTCTATTACTCCTATCGCCTTTGATGGTTAGTGAAGATATGATCATAAAATGTGAAGGTGAGTCATGCATAAAAGAAAGACCCTCTTATATTCCAACCTTCAAGGTGAACCCATTTTATCCCTCCAAGGCATTGAATAAAAATCTTAGTGGATATGTTGTAACGAGCTTCACAATCCGCAAAAATGGTTCTGTAAAAAATATCAAAGCCATCGAAGGTTTTTGCTCAAAACACAAACCTGAATATGGTGAATTTAAAGAATTATTTGAATGTAATGTATTTAATAAATCTGCAATTAAAGCCTCTAAAAAATTAACTTATCCAAAGCAAGAGTATGAAGTGAGTGATGTAATCCATAGATTTACTTATGTCATATAAATATTTATATCTTATAAACCTATAACTATAGATAAGGCATTCCTAAAATTTTATTTGTGCACCAATGTGTCCACAGGTACCAGCCGGGTGGGGTGGGGATATATCTAGTGGTTGAATATTTTGAAAGGTTTTGAGGTGTTAACTAGCTAAAAATATATGTTTTATTTTAATAATTGGTTATGGCATCATCCGGAAATGAAAAAGATTTTATATCTATTGCTCACACTTCCATCATTAGGTTTTAGTTCTAACACGATTTTAGAAACTAGTAACTTAAATTTAGGAGAGGTTTTAAATCATAGTTACTTTTTCCAAGAAGCCAATAAAGAGCAAAGTTATTCTTTATACATACCTAGTTATTATGATAGTTCCAAGACCTATCCTCTTATTCTTCTTCTTCATGGACTTGGAAGTAACCCAAATCAAATCATTAACTATCAGGGAATTATTACTGAGGCTGAGAATCGTGGATATATTTTAGCTGCTCCATATGGCTATAACGAACGAGGATGGTATG
>Ga0228638_1000352_pt1 | contig 20257 bp, 20 predicted proteins | sample 48DmetaG_FD_182704 | JGI IMG/M metagenome (GOLD analysis project Ga0228638, IMG submission 182704) | Seawater microbial communities from Monterey Bay, California, United States - 48D | ecosystem: Environmental > Aquatic > Marine > Coastal | place: USA: California | collected 2016-10-31 | reverse complement strand
AGTCCTCTTTAAGAGGGTCTTATTTTGATAACCAACAACCTCAATTTACAAACTACGTGGCATGGAGGGGCATGACCACAATAGAAAATCTCCCTAAATATGAGGGAAGTGACAAGGTTAATGTGTACTACGGACCCGGAGGTCATTGTGTTCACTACCCCACCGGTCGAGATAATCTTATTAATTTTATTGCAATTGAACATAACAAGATTTGGTCCGAAGAGTCTTGGAAAACAGAAGGGAGTAAATCTGAATTTCTTAATTGCTTTAAGGGATGGAACGAAGACTTACTTTCAATGTTTAGCTCAGCACAAGAACTCTATAAATGGGGAATATTTGAAAGATCTCTTCCAAAAACTTTATATCGGGATAAGTGTGTCCTTTTAGGGGATGCCGCTCATCCTATGGTTCCATTTCTTGGACAAGGCGGATGTCTGGCTATTGAAGATGCTTACTGCTTAATGTCTCTCTTAATGGAGGAAAAAGATATTAATGTAGTTCTTGGACAATATGATAAATTGAGGAATAGAAGGGGCAGTTGGATACAAAAAAGATCCAAATTTCAGGGGGTATTTAATCATGTATCTAATCCTTCACTGGTAATGATAAGAAATTTTATTACAAAATTAATTATGAACAATAGCGTTAATAGACTTCATTCATATGACCTTATAAAAGAAATTTCTAAAGTGAAGACCGTATAAATGAAAAAAGTACCGCTAGGAACAACAATAGCTTACGGCATGCCCGGACTAGGTGCAGGTTATATGTATCTATTGATGAGTCTGTATGTCATGAAATTTTCTACTGATGTATTGCTTATTGCTCCAGCTGTAATGGGAATCATTTTTAGTATATCCAGGATATGGGATGCCATTTCAGATCCTATTGCAGGATATCTAAGTGATAGGACCACATTTAAATTTGGTAGAAGAAGGACTTGGATGTTATTGAGTTTTGTTCCTATTTCTTTTGGATTCTTAGCTGTGTTTTCTCCCCCCGAGAGTATGCAAGGCCAATCTCTTGATTTATGGATGATGATTGCAATCTTAAGTTTCTATTCAGCAATTACTCTTTTTAATGTACCTCATATGGCATTAGGAGCAGAACTTTCTGAGGATTATCATGAAAGAACAAGACTGTTTGGTGTAAGACATATAGGTTTCACTTTAGGCTCAATTCTATCTCTAGTTTCGATGAGTCTCTTGATTAGTGAAGAAAATAGCCCTACCGGTGATGTAAGAGAGTTGGCTAGTAACTTAGCTTTTTTTGCAGTTGCTGTGATGTCTTTAATGATATTTTTCTCAGTTTCTAGGCTTAAAGAAGACCCTAAATTTCAAAACAGGGTGAATAAGAATCCTTTTAAAGCATTCAGGGATGTCTGGGTTAATCCTCATGCCAAAATATTAATAATAGTTCTATTTATTGAGAATCTTGGAGGTGCAGTTATAGGAGTACTTACTCTATATGTTACTCAATATATTGTAGAAGCACCTGCTTGGGCACCTATAATCATCTTTGCTTACATGCTTCCCTCGGCTTTATCAGTTCCACTATGGATACCATTATCCAGAAGATTTGGAAAAATAAGATTATGGGTATTTAGTCTGGCCCTTACGGGAATTTCCTTTGGTGGAATATTCATTATTCCTTTTTTAGATTCGGTAACTGATAGATTGATTGTTATGTTTCTAGGAGCCATCTTGGGCGGGATGGCTTCTGGGTGTGGCGGAGCGATTGGCCCTTCAGTAAAAGGTGATGTTATTGATTATGATGAATACTTAACAGGAGAAAGGAAAGAAGGTTCTTATTTTGCTGCACTTAACTTTGTTTATAAAAGCGCAACAGGAATTATGCTTCTTGTAACCGGTTTTGTTCTCCAGTTTTCTGGCTTTATCCCTAATCAACCTCAGACAATGGAAGTAAAAATTGCTTTGATTAGCCTCTATGGTTTAGTTCCTTTAGTTTTTTATAGTTTGGGTTCATATCTTTTATATAAAAAATTTAAGTTTGGTGAAAAAGAACACGCCGCTATTAAACAGCAAATACAAGAAAGGGTTTAAATGGCCATTTTTTTGAAATGGCTTTTATTCATCATAGTTTTCTTTACTACAATTATTATTCCAGCGATCTTTTTGGAAACGCCATTTTCTAGATATGGAGAAATGTCATTAGCGTGGGCAGGTGAAAATACTCTCTATACTTCAATTGTAGTAGTGACCGCATTAACTGCAGATGTATTTCTACCCGTTCCAAATGGATTAACAAATACTTTAGCAGGAGCTAGCTTGGGTTGGGCGCTTGCTTCTTTCATTGTATGGATAGGTCTTAACTTAGGAGCAGTCTTCGGTTACCTTGTAGGGAGATATGCAGCAAGACCTTTAGCTGAAAAGATAGTGGGTAGGGATGATTTAAAAAAAGCTGAGGATTCTGCTAAAGATATTGATGTTATGGGTTTAATTCTTGCTAGGCCAGTTCCTGCTTTTGCTGAACTCAGTACCATTGCAGCAGGTATTACTAAGATGCCTTTCAAGAAATTTACCTATGTAATGATTTTATCGAACATAGGTGTAGCAGTGATTTTTTCTGGACTTGGAGCAGCAGCTTTATCAAGCGGTTCCTCAACCCTGGCTTTTTTTGGAGCGGCCTTATTTCCTGCCTTACTCTATTTTATGTATAGACGATTAAGAAACTAGATCAAGGTTTGAGAATACCTATGGATTCTTTCTTCGGATCAAATTCAGCCGGAGAAACGCTAGATCCATCATGTCCTCCCAGGCTGCCAAAAGCACTAAACCCAAGTATATGTTTTTGCTTCTCGGTTATTTTCTCTAGCACCTCATCTCGAATACTGTATTGATGATTTTCCTGCGGTTTTACCCAGGGCTGTAGGAAGGCTGTAGAAATATTACTTCTAATAGCGCCAGATCTATTCAGACCATTGCCATGCCACAATCTACCTTCCCAAACAATTGCAGTCCCTTTAGGAGCCGTCAGAGAAACAGCTTTATCTTGAATTTTTTCACTATTCGCGGTTCGGTAGTCCACATGAGGCCATTTATGGGATCCTGGTATAAGTCTAGTACCGCCATTTTCAGGAGAATTATCTGAGATCAAGTACATAACATTTGCCATGAAAGGGAAGTCCATCGGATGAGGTACTAAGGGCCATTGATCTTGGTGAAGTGCCATTTTCTCGTTACCACTTCCGTTCATATGTGCTCCCATTGAACAAAGACTGACCTTGTCGCCTATGAGATGTTGAATGAGAGGTAATATTTTTGGATGATCGATTAGTTTTAAAAAACAGTCACCTTTGTTGATGAGATTCCATACCAGTCTACTCACCTTTTCTTCATCAGTAGATTGCACACCAAGCCCCTCATCGCCTCTAACTTTTGACCCTACCTTATGTTTTTCTTCGCCTAAGAACTGCTCGTTTAATCGTTTGTCCATTTCATCAACTTCATCTTCATTTAAGACATTAGCAATCAAGGCCATGCCATATTTATCAAGATGAGCTTTTGCTTCTTCAATATCTTCGGTTAAGGGAGGATACTCTAGGTTTTCAAGATTCATTTTTTCTATTTATTTTTGGTTAGGCTTAAGTTCTTTTATTCTTTCAGGTTCAATCTCTATGAGATAGTCCATAGAGCTTTCTATTCGTCCATAGGCATTCCAGACTTTAAATCCTAGTCTAGATTTTAGTTTTTCAGAGCAAGTATCCCAAAGGTCTCTATCAAGCCCAAGTGTTTGGTTTTCTTGCTGTCTAAATTGCGGTGAGCAGAAAGTTGTAAGCACGCCCAGCCTATCCGTATTACCTGTATTGGCTCCTGTTCCGTGCCAAAGCCTTCCATCAAAAACCATCAATGAGCCCGCTTTGGCTTCAGGTTGGTTTATAGGATATGCACTTTGATCTTCTTGATTAGGGTGAGCCCCGGTTAAGTGAGATCCTGAAACTACTTCAGTAGCTCCATTGGTTGGAGAGAAATCCGATAGCATCCACATACAGTTGGCAACAACTGGCGGAGATATACCAAGAGACATATCGGGCTCAACAAAATTTGTGTCGGCTTTTCTTGATATTTCCGAAGGTCTTATGTAGTTTTCTCCAGCTCTAATAGGTTGAGGCATCCACCATTGGTCTGTATGTAGTCCCATTCTTACACCGCCAGGCTTAGCTATGTTTGCTGAATGAGTAGATAAAATAAAATCTACACCCAACATATGACCAACAAGTTCATCTACTAAAGGATGAGTGACCATATCTCTAAAACATTCACCTTTGTTGGCTAGCATCCAAAGCCTTTGGTTTATTCCGCCATTCTCAATGCTGAAAGAGTCTTTATCTACTCTCCCATTTTTAAGCTTAACTTCTTGATTTGCTCCCCCGTCTCTAAAAGATAAACCCAGCTCTTCTTCCGCTTCAGCTTGCTCAAGAAGTCTTATCTTCGAGATTTCTATTTCGGTATCATTGAGTACCTCGGGGATTACGCAATATCCAAATTTATCTAAATCTGCTTTTGCTTGAGATATATCTTTTGTATGGCTTGGGCCGTGTTCTAGAATCATACCAACATGATGTTAGCATGAATAAAATGTTTTCTTCAATTCCTTGGATTAGGGTAGTTTGAATAGGTCTTCAACAGAGCAATTAAGAGTCTTGGCAATTTTCAATGCTAAGACGGTTGATGGGACATAAACACCATTTTCTATTGCATTGATGCTTTTTCTAGAAACCTCAGCGCTTTCAGAGAGTTCTTGCTGAGTTAAGCCAGCTGCCTTCCTAAGCTCTTCGAGATTATTTAAAAGATTTTGGTGATGTTTGCCCATTTAAAATCCATTTAAAATGCTGCTTCTGCCTTAGATTCTTTCAAATCTCCCCAGGAGAAGATTAACATTAGAATACCAAATATTGCCCAAGCAAGAGCCGCTATTTGATAGATCATCGCATTAGCGCTGGCTAAATCCCAGTTCGACCAATTTTGTATAGAAAAGATAATAAAAATCCCAAAACCGTTTAAACCGTAGCCAATTGCACCTAGTTTGTAATACCTTAAAGCTGAATATTCATCATATAAAATATTATTTATCTTCTTGTCCCCAAAATAATATGTAGCACAGAGGTATCCCGAACCAAGAATAATAAGTACTCCCGGAATAAACATAGCATTGGAAGGTAGGCTAAAGAAACTAAGGTTCAATAAGTCTAGTAACAAGTATGAAGCAAAGAATATTTGAGCTAAACCACAAGTTGAAACTATCAAAAATCTTACGAAATATGTCATCTTTACCTCTTACTTTTCTTCAAACTCTTCGACAGCTTTAGTAATTTCTTCGCTGGTATTTGGATAGATATAACCTGCTGCCATAGTTCCTACGCCTATAAAGCCTACCAATAACCCAACTCCTTCAAAGAAAGACCCCATAGCAAAGAGACCTAGAAAATAAATTCCAATACCAACAAAAATAGTTATTAGACCTCCCCTGCGATAGTCAACTGGTTCCTTTTTTCTTTCATCAAAAATTCTTAATAGACGTTCAAGCTTAATAGGATCATTGAGATTTTTTGATATCTCCAAAATAGTTTCATTTTTATTTTTGGCTTCATGATATAGCCAAAAGAAGACAGCCAAAGGCACAATGATCCCAACGGATATTCCTGCAAGCGGTATTATATTTGGGTCCATAATTTTTCCTTAAAATTTGTATATGTAACGTAAACTTAACATTAAATATTAGAGAAGTAAAGGTTACATAAAAATTAATCTGTTATAATAGGCTTTTACAACATTCATACTGCGCAATGGATAGAAGAAAGTTTTTAAAAGTTTCAAGCTTAAGTCTTGGTGGTTTAGCTGCAGCTGGAATAGGAGTAGATATGTCAGGTATTTCGACTAAAAAGAATTATTACTTACAGGGGAACTATGCACCTGTTAATAATATTATTTCAGAAACGGATCTCAAGGTAACAGGACAGATCCCTAAAGATCTCTCCGGTCTTTTATTAAGAAATGGCCCAAATCCTATGTCCTCAGTCAACGAGAAAAAACATCATTGGTTTTTGGGAGAAGGGATGCTTCATGGAATTAGATTGGATTCTGGAAATGCGCTCTGGTACAAAAATAAGCTGGTAGATGGTAATGATTCTGTAGCAAATACTAGCGTCATTTCCCATTCAGGAAAAATTTATGCCATTGTCGAAGCCGGTGGTTATCCTGTAGAAATTGACCAGGAGCTTAACTCACTAAACACAAAGCCATTTTACGGTGATAGAAACGCAGGCTTTACCGCTCACCCTAAAATTGATCCTGACACTAATGAGATGCATGCCATGTGTTACGACTACGCAAATAATTTTGACACTATTGATTACGTGGTAGTTGATGAAAATGGATCACACAAAAAAACTCAATCAATACCTTTTGAATCTAGATCTATGCTGCATGAATGCGCTATTACTAAAAACTATATGCTGGTATTTGATCTCTCTGTAGCTTTCGATTTATACAAACTCGGTAGAGGTTATTTCCCTTTTTCTTGGGACGATAATCACTCCGCAAGAATAGGCTTATTGGACAGAAAAGGAAATTCAAATGAAGTTAAGTGGTTTGAGATAGATAGCACGTATTTTTTTCATACATTTAATGCCCACGAAGATTCAAACGGTAATGTGATAGTGACTGCTGCAGCCTATGACAGATTATTTGATACTGACTGGAATGGTCCCTTTACTGAATCTCCCCCGCAACTTACTCGTTGGGAGTTAAATATATCTTCTGGCCTTGCCACGAAATCACAGTTGGATGACAGGGCTGTCGAGTTTCCGAGAATTCATCCAAACTTTGTAGGTAAGTCTAATCAATATGGTTATGCGCTAGCATCTTCCAATACATCTCAACCTGATTTTAAAGAAATTGTTAAGTACGACTTCAAGAATGATAAATCTGAAGTTTATGAATATGGACCTGGAAAATTTGGTGCTGAACCTGTATTTGTAGCTGCGGAAGGTGCTCAGTTCGAAGACGAAGGATACTTACTATCACTGATATATAATCAAGAATCTGATAAAAGTGATTTAATAATTTTAAATGCCAAAGAACCTAAATCAGGTCCATTAGCTACAGTACACTTACCTCAGAGAGTTCCATATGGATTCCATGGGGAATGGGCAAAAATTTAGAAAATAAAAGGGGAGAATAAAAAATGCCAGAGATGACATTATTGGGGTGGTTTCATACTATCTTGGGAGTATTAGCTGTGTTGAGTGGGTTTTATACCTTATATAAGTATCGCGTAATCTCATACGATGTAAGCTCAGGAAAATTATATATTTTAGTGACTTTGCTGGTAGCTGGATCTGCGCTGGGTATTTATAATCAAGGTGGTTTCGGTGTAGCACATATATTGGCTGTCCTTACGCTTATTGCTCTTGCGGGTGGATATATCATGGAGCGTTATAAATGGTTTGGATCTTTTTCAAAGTACTTTCAAGCATTGGGTTATACCTCTACATTGCTTTTTCACATGATTCCTGCAATTACAGATTTTCTTAGAAGACTGCCAGTAGGGGATACGTTCATAGACTCTTTTGAAGATCCTTTATTACTAAACTTCCACCTAGCTTTCCTCATTATTTATGTAGTAGGCATTATTGCTCAAATGATTTGGTTAAAGAGACAGGCAGCTTAGAAAGCTTTTAATTATTTCTTAAATTTATCGTATGAACGAAATCGTTTTGAGTCTTTATGACACCAATCCAGGTGCGTGGGCTTCTATGGGTATTGTTATTTTATCTGTCTTAACTTCATGGGCTTTGAATTATAGTTCGCCACATGTCAGGGTATTTGGAACGGTTCTCGCCGGTCTGGGTTGTTTGATAATCGCTGCCTGGTTCTTTTTGTTTATTATTAATTCCGGTGTACTGGAAGACCCCAAGCCAAATCAAACCCCACTTGATTCAGCGAAGCCTTCTTTATTATGGATACAATCAGTAACTGCGTTACTAACAGGCTTGTTTCTTTTGTATGTCGCCAACCGGCAAAGACTGAATTCTTCTGTATTGGTTTTAACAGCAAAGAATGAAGTTAATCGTTACGGTAGAGTGTCTCGTATGCTTCATTGGACAATAGCTATTCTATTTATAGCTTTAATTCCAATGGGAATTTTTACTTCTATGATCCCTGAAGATGCAGACTATAGGAATGCTTACTATGTTGTACATAAGAGCATAGGAGTAACTATCTTTTTATTGGTTTTAGTTAGATTAGTCTGGAATAAATTATCTCGACGTCCTTCCCTAGACAATGCTCTGACAACCAGAGAAGAAAAGCTTGCCCATAGGGCCCACAATACGCTTTATTTTATGATGCTGGCCATACCAATTACTGGTTTTATGATGACCAGTTATCATGGTTATGAAACTTATTTCTTTTTCTGGGAGATTCAGCCGTTATGGGAAGAAAGTGATATTTATCAAGTTTGGGGTGGTTTTCATAAGTACCTTTTACCCTATCTTCTTTATATTGTTTTAGGAGCGCATATTTTAGGTGCTCTTAAACACCAATTTATAGATAAACATCCCAATGCTTTTAAACGCATGGTTTCATGAACAAAATATAAAGTATTGAATTTAATAACCTAAACAATAGGAGAGAACTAATGGAGACAGTTTTAGTGACAGGCGGAACCGGGTTTATAGGGCTTCATTGCCTTCAGCAATTGCTTGATAAAGGATACAAAGTTAAGACTACTATAAGATCAGAATCTAGGAAACAAGAAGTGATGGAAGCCATGAAAAAGCATTCTTCAAACTTTGAAAACTTAGAATTCTTTATAGCTGATCTACTAAGTGATGATGGATGGAGTGAAGCCGTGAATGGGTCAAAGTATGTTTTGCATGTAGCCTCTCCATTCTTCCTCGGTGAACCAGAGAACGAAGATGTATTCATAAAGCCTGCTGTTGAAGGCACTCTCAGAGTCTTAAAAGCATGTGCAGATGCCGATGTTAAAAAAGTTGTTTTAACCTCATCCTTCGCTGCTGTGGGATACGGGCACCCTAAAGAAAAAGAAGTTTACACTGAAGAAGATTGGTCTAGTGTAGATGGAGAAATCTCTCCGTACGCAAAAAGTAAAACACTTGCTGAGAAGGCGGCATGGGAATTTGTTGAAAATTTAGAAGAATCAAAGAAATTCGAACTTACTGTTATTAATCCAGTTGCTGTTACTGGCCCAATGCTAACCAGTGATATTGGCAGTTCAAACGATTTTTTACTTAAATTAATTTCAGGATCTATGCCCGCATGTCCCAAGATACATATGGGCTATATAGATGTAAGAGATGTGGCTAAGGCACATATATTTTCAATGACTGAAGACAAGACCAATGGAGAAAGAATTATAGTAAGTGAAAATGAAATGTTTTTTGCTGAGGTTGGGAAAACCTTAAATGAAGCTGGATTTAAAAAATCACCCACCAAAGAGATGCCAAATTTTCTTGTTAAAATAATGTCTTTATTTGTAGGGGAATTGAAGACCCTTCTGTCTGCACTTAATCGAAAAGGAGATATAGATAAAACAAAGGCTCAAAGCTTTTTCAATTGGGATTATATTTCTACAGAGCAGTCAGTAACTGAAACAGCCCAACAATTACAAGATATGGGATTAACTAAATAGTTATGCAACAAAGACAATTTAAGCCCTTTGATTCGGTAAGCGCTCTGACTTTGGGTGGCGGAGGGCTAGGTCAGGTTTGGGGCGAGACTACAAGAGAGGAAGCAGTTGCAACTGTGAATCTTGCTATAGAAAAAGGCGTAACTCACCTCGATGTTGCACCAATGTATGGAAAAGGAGAGGCTGAGAGAGTTGTAGGTGAGGTTTTTAAAGGAAAGGACTTAGGTGATGTAAAAATTACAACTAAATGCAGATTAGGAACGTTACCAGATGACGAAGTGTATGAGCGTTTGAACTCCTCTCTAAACAAAAGTCTTGATAACCTCAATATGAACAGAGTTGATCTTTTTTTGCTTCACTCTCAATTAAGACAAGACGACTTCCAGCTATATACACTTAATGAGTATCGAGAGACTAATACCACTTCGCTTTCTTGTTATTACAATGCAGTTATACCAGCCTTTGAAAGATTAAAAGAAGAAGGCAAGATTGGTAGCTGGGGAATAGGTGGTTTAGGTCAAACTGAAGCCATCATCGATGCTTTAAACCATTCAAATCTACCAGAAGCAATTCAGTGTGTTGTTAACCCCTTGAACTCAGCTGGAGCTATCGGCTACGTCGATGAAAAATTTGATCCCCACAAAATCCTCAGAGAGAGTCAAAAGGTAGGAGTACCTATATTAGGAATAAGAGCTGTACAGGCGGGAGCATTAACCTTAGAAATGGACAGAGATCCACATCCTTCTGGTTTTGATATAAAAGATTTTGAAGATTACGATAGAGCAAAACCCTTCAGGGGGTTGGCTTCTGATTGGGAAATCAACCCTTCGGTCCTTGCTCATAGATATGCTCTGAGTGCAGAAAAAGTTTCTTCAGTAATTTTAGGAGTCAAAAATAGAGATGAACTTTTAGACTGTTTAGATGCCGAATCAGCGGGACCACTCACACAGCAACAAATCACTGAAATAGATAAGGCTCTATCTAAATAGAATAAACTTAATGAAAAGATTTATTCTTCCATTATTGCTATTCTCAACCTTAATAATGCCAAACGAGAGATTTAAGAATACCAATGAAGAGGCTGCAGGAAAGTCTTTTAGAGATTTTTTGAAATGGACATTTACCAATAAAAAACCTGAACTTGTAACAATTGATTCTTCTGATGAGTGGAAGGAATTAGATTCTGGATCTACTGATTATATGGTTTGGATAGGGCATGCCACGTATCTTATAAATAAAGATAATCTAACCATTCTTACCGATCCGGTTTTTTCTAAAAGGGCTTCGCCAGTTCGATTTGCAGGACCAAAGCGACTTATACCTCCAGCAATTCCTATAGATAAACTTCCTCCTATTGATGTCGTCACGGTTAGTCACAATCACTACGATCATTTGGATATACGAAGTCTCAAGACAATATATAAAGCAAATCCAGAAGCAATCTTTTTAGTTCCAATGGGCGATAGGCGCAGACTGGAAAGAAAAGGGATTGAAAACGTAAAAGAATTTCTGTGGTGGGAAGAGATTGAGATCAAAGGATCAAAATTTACTTTTACCCCTGTACAACATTGGTCGGCAAGAGGTATCGCGGACAGAAATAAAAGCCTTTGGGGGGGGTGGTTCATGAAATTAAAAAATGAGACTATTTACCATGCCGGTGACACTGGTTATTCAAAAGATTTTATTGAAACAAAAAATAAATTAGGTTCACCTTCTCTCAGTTTAATCCCTGTAGGGGCTTATGCACCTAGATGGTTTATGAAAACAAATCACGTCAATCCTCATGAAGCGATTCAAATAGCAATTGATCTTGAGTCTAAAAAGAATTTTGGAATGCATTGGGGAACATTCCAATTGACAGACGAAGAGATTTTGGAGCCACCAAAATTATTAAAAGAATCTCTAAAAGATAAAGGGTTACCAGAAGATTTTTTTAATATTTTAAAGCCAGGTCAGGTTGTAGAGCTTTAGAATATTGGCTGGAATACAACAAGTACAATAATTATCAATAACAATATTGTTGGTAATTCATTTATAACTCTAAAAAATTTTTCTGATTTCATATTGGCATCATTTTCAAAGCCCTTCCTTAAAAAATTAAGGTACAGATGAAAAAGGGTCATTGCCATGACAAGAAGCATTTTTAAAACCAGCCAAATTTCTAGACCTTTATAACTTAAAAGAACAAGCCCGGAGATCCAAACAAATACAAGGGAAGGATTACCTATGATCTTTAGGAGCTTTGACTCCATAACTTTGAAGGTTTCGGAAGAGTCTGAACCTATCTCTTTTGTTGAGTGATATACGAAAAGTCTTGGAAGGTAAAATAGGACGGCCATCCAGGTTATTACAGAGATAATATGAATGGTTTTAAAGATTAAGTAGGTGTTCATTTAATCCCATTTGGCATTTGGTGGCATCGACATCAATATGGCATCTGAATTCCCGCCAGTTTTTATACCAAAAGCAGTACCTCTGTCCCAGAGAAGATTAAATTCAACATAACGACCTCTTTTAATGAGCTGTTTTTCTTTTTCATCTTCGGTCCACTCTTCATCTTTTAGATTTCTGATAATAGTCGTTATAGCTTTTAAAGTTGATAAACCTACTTCTTTTATAAAGTTAAAATCCTTATTCCAATCGTCGGTTTTTAGATGGTCTATAAATATCCCACCTTCACCTCTAGCCTCAGATCTATGTGGAAGATAGAAATATTCATCACAAGCCTTTTTATATGTTTCGTAATATTCAGGATCAGCAGAATCACAAGCTTCTTTCATACACTGATGAAAAAATTTTATTTCATCATCTTTCTTAATGGTTGGCGTTAAATCTCCTCCGCCACCAAACCACGAATCTCCAGTTACGATATATCTCGTATTAAAGTGAAAGGCTGGCACTTTAGGAGATTGCATGTGTGCTACAAGGCTAATGCCGCTTGCCCAATAATTTGGAGCTTGTTCGGTTCCTTTAACTTCAGATTTAAAGTCGTTATCAAATTTTCCAGATACCGTAGATATATTTACACCAACTTTTTCGAAGACGTCTCCTTTCATGAGGCTCATTTCCCCGCCACCTTCAAACTTATGATCCCAGTTTTTTCTTTCAAAACTTCCACCATCTATATCTATAAATTCCTCACAGAACATATCTCTTAGTTCTTTAAACCAAGATGAAGTTAGGGATTTTTTTTCTTCAATATCCATAGAGCTTTAGAAAGCTTCTCTAATCCTTGTTACAAATTCTTTGACATTCTTTTGTGGTGTGGTTTTTAGAACACCATGTCCAAGCCCGCAGACCCAACCCAGCCTTTCTTCAGGGCTTAAATCAGACAACTGAAGAATATAGTCTTCCAGTTTTGGTAAAAATTCTTCAGAGGGAAGTGTGAGAAAATGCTCACTAAAATTTCCTTGAATAAAGCCATCACCTGTCTTATTGAAATAATCTCTCAGATCGATATTAGAATCCAGTCCCATCCCGGCTAGTCTGATATTTTCATTATTCTTTTTTGAAATGATAGTTTCATAATTCACGCCATCTTTAGCGTAATAACCTACTTTATTAGGAAAATCTTTAGCCAAAGCATTAAATGTTTTATCTAAGTACAGAATTAAATCTTCATCAGCTAATTGGTGGGCTGTAGAGTCAAAAATCATCACTATTTCTGCTCCAGCATCGAGCTGCAATTTAATGTTCTCTTTTAGTAGAGGTAGGATTACATTATCCAACAATCCCAATTGAAAATTATTTAGAGAGATATTTCTTAATTCCTTATCAACATGGCAAGCATAGGCAATCAAAGTCCAAGGTCCACCGACAAATCCTATTAGTGATTTATCACCAGGGAGTCTTTCTAATGTCCTCTCTATGGCTTCTCCTTGAAAATCCATAAAACTTATTGGGTTCGAGTTTGTGAGCAAGTTAGCGGCGTTTTCTTCATCAAGATGAAGGCCAAACTGAGGTCCTGGATTGTATGAAAGATCCATACCAAGAGCCTCAAGAGGAAATAAGATATCACTAAAAAGAATCGCTACATCAAAATCAAATTCATTGATTGGTCCCATGGCCGTTTCTGCCGCAAGATTTGGTTTTTTACAAAGCTCTTCAAAGGTATAGTCTTTTTTCAGATTCTGATAATGATCATGGTATCTTCCAGCTTGACGCATCAGCCACACTGGCGGACAAGCTTGAGGTCTTCTTTCCAGGGCATTTATAAATTTGGTATTTGACAAGGTGATTTATTGATTTAACTTTACTGCTACTTCATTGGCGGCATAGGTTAAAACGCCATCTGCACCGGCACGCTTGAAGCTTAATAGCGACTCAATTAATACATCTTCAACCAACCATTCATTTTGAATTGCTGCTTTAAGCATCGCATATTCACCGCTTACTTGGTAAGCAAATGTAGGAACTTTAAATGTTTCTTTCACAGATTTTATGACATCCAAATAAGGCATTCCAGGCTTCACCATAACTATATCCGCACCTTCCTCGAGATCCATTCTTACTTCGTGAAGCGCTTCATCAATATTTGCTACGGACATTTGATAAGTGTCCTTGCTACCTACACCTAAGTTTGAAGAAGAGCCAACCGCATCTCTAAAAGGTCCATAGAATTTAGAACTATATTTTGCTGCATAGGAAAGAATGATGGTATTGACGAATCCGTTATTTTCAAGCGAATCTCTAATACTAGCAATTCTTCCATCCATCATATCCGATGGTGCAACCATGTCTGCCCCTGCTTTAGCCAGAGTCATTGCCTGATCAGTTAGAGTAGCTAGGCTTCTATCATTATCTACATAGCCTGATTCATCTAACAAGCCGTCGTGACCATGAGATGTGTAAGGATCAAGAGCAACATCTGCAATCACAGCCAGATCCGAGTTCTTTTTAATTTGCTTTATCGCTTCACACACCAGATTATCTTCATTTAAAGATTCGGTCCCTTGTTCGTCTTTTTTATTAGGATCTATTACAGGAAAAATAGCTACAGCATTAATCTTATTATTCTGAATTTTTTCTATTTCTAAATCTAGTGCATTAAGCCCATACCTATTAATTCCTGGCAATGAATTAATGGCTTCGAAACCGTCTAGACCTTCTTTGACAAATATTGGTTGGATTAAGTCATTAACCGTAAGGTCGTTTTCAGCAATAAGATTTCTTATAGAAGCTGTAAATCTAGTGCGCCTTAATCTTGATTGAGGGAATTTTCTCGATGCGTTCATACTTATTGAAAAAAAAGATAATTATACCTTACGCTAATGGTGTGTTTTATTTTATCTTCTTACTTATTTCTTCTTTCCAGTTTTCATAACTTAGAAATGCAGAAGTGTTAGGTGCTACGGCCTGAATGAGATCAAAAGTCTTACCAAGGCCACATGCATGATTTCTATTTATAATTTCAGGATATTGCTTGGTTGCTAATTTAAAAGAGCTAGCACTCATCCAGTAAAAATATTCACATTCCTCCAACCTACTAGAGATATCTAGTGGTGTTAATTTATATGTTGCAAGCAATTCCTTAGAATCATCTAAGTTGTCTTTGTGTGAAATTTTAAGCCAATTTACTTTCTTAAAAGGGCTTTCCTCTTTAGAGTTATCTTCTCCTAAACTATCAGAAGAACCATTCACCCAATATCCTTTTTTTGCTAAAGACTTCCAAGTATCTATACCGCTTGTCCAGATAATATTCGATTTATCAATTAAATTTGGAGTTTCTAAGGTATTGGATCTACTTACATAAATGCCATAATTTTTTAAGGCCTTAATGCGCTCATTCGCCTCAGAAAGTGGTTCACGCTTAAAAAATTGTTGTTCTGTCTTATCTTTAGGAAAAAAGTTTTCTGCATTTACTGAATCGAAATATCCATCAGTAGCATCAGCATTGAAAGATCTTTCTGAAATCTCTTTGCCATCTTCAGTCTCTCCTTTGACAGTTAGTACATTGCCACTTTTTAGAGATTCATTACTTACTCCAATTTTCTGATGACATCCACCCCCATAAGACTTTAATAAGCTTCTCTCGACCTCCACTGCATTGAAGTCGCTTTGGTTAGAGATTTTGGCTATCACCTCTTTCACAGCTCCATCATTTTGCCTAGCTTCAATAGCTAATGCTCCTTGAGCAGCTGCACAAGGATTTTGTGAGAGAGGGAGAACCATCCAGTTTAAAGATTCCACTATCTCTAATAATTCTTCCTTTTCATTCTTGAACTCATCACTTTTACTTCTAATGAATCTATCTATTGCTGCCTTTGCAACAACTAGCGCATCTTCCTCACCTTCTATAAGTTTTTTTAATCTAGTATGAATATTGCCTCTAACATCTTTAAATGAAATTTCTGCTTGAAAGGGCAGTGCAATTGGCAAGAAATTAGATAAGTTTTTTTCTCTTCTTGGAGAAGAACTTAAAACAATAAGATCTTTTTTTTGCATACTCCCTTTTTTTAAGAAGAGCATATCCCGCATGTCAGCCCTTTCTGTAGTCCCGACTATTTCAGTTCCTTCTTCTAGCTCTACAGGAAGATCTTTCCACGAATGAACAGCAATATCTGCTTCTCCAGAAAGAAGGTCATCTCTTATGTCATTTGTAAAAACACCAATATCTGGCATCTTATTAAGCGGTGTAGTTAAGTCAGCATCACCTAGAGTTGATTTAAATAAATGTTGAATTTGAATATCAGGAGAGGATTGAGCAATTTTTTCAGCTACAAGAAGTGCTTGTATCCTTGCAAGAGGACTTTTCCTTGAGACTATTTTTAGGGTTTTCAATTTCTATAACTAAATGAGAATAATTCTTAAGAACACACAAAATTGGGTATTGTTTTACAATGCTCTTCGCTTCAACCTTAATTATATTAACTTTTATCAATAATTAATTCATGAACTATAAAAAATTCTTCTCGGACGAACTGGTTTCACTTAAATCACAAGGCCTTTATAGAAAATTTAGAGCCATCAATAGAAACAAATCTAGTTTCCCCAAAGCAACTGAACGTTTCGAAGGGCAACAGAGAGAAGTTGAAGTCTGGTGTAGTAATGATTATTTAAATCTGAGCCAACACCCTGAAGTAACCAAAACTTCAATTGAAGTTATTAATGAACTTGGAACAGGATCAGGTGGAACTAGAAATATTTCTGGTACTTCAACATATCATGTAGATCTCGAAAACCTATTGGCAGACCTCCACAATAAAGAATCAGCACTACTTTTTCCTTCAGCATATACCGCTAATCAGTCAACTTTATGGACTCTTTGTAAGAACCTAGAAGGTGTAGAAATATTTTCTGATGAACTAAACCATGCATCACTAATTCAGGGAATTAAGAATGCAAATGTTGAATGTCATGTTTTTAGACATAATGATACTGAGCATCTAGAAGAACTTATAAATAATGCTAATGCTAATTCTCCAAAAATTATTGTCTTCGAATCTTTATACTCAATGGAAGGATTGCGATCTCCGTTACAAAAAATTATTGAGATAGCGAAGAAATATAATGCTCTCACTTATTTAGACGAAGTTCATTCTGTTGGGCTTTATGGACCGGAAGGAAGGGGTATAACTGCAGAAAAAGGACTAGAGGATGATATAGATATTATCAACGGAACCCTCTCGAAGGCCTTTGGACAAATGGGTGGGTACGTCGCCGCTAGCGCAGATATTATTGATTACATCAGAAGCTTTGCACCTGGTTTTATTTTTACATCTTCAATGAATCCTTCTGTAGCAGCTGCATCTATAACTAGCATCAAGGTAGCAATGGAATCTGAAGACTTGAGAGAAAATATAAGAGTAAACTCGGACCGCATAAGAGCAGGCCTAAGAGACCTTCAAATACCGTTTCTTGAAAATGATAGTCATATTATTCCTATCCATCTTTATGATCCGAGGCTATGCAAGGAAGCGGCTAATTTGTTGCTTGAGAGGCATGGGATTTATATACAGCCTATTTTCTTCCCTACCGTACCTAAAGGCGATGAAAGGTTCAGGGTTACCATTACGCCACGTCACGAAGCTAATGATATAAATAATTTCTTAAATGCTTTGGATGATGTTTGGAAAACGATGGATTTAAGAAGATCTGACGCTATCGAAGAAGAAAAGCCTGCTGTTTCAAGAATTTATTAGTTAGAGATCTCCTTTAACTCTGACTTCACTTTGGTTGATGGTGAATTGTTCACCATACCTTGCTTCCAGTTTTTTCTGGTTCTCAGCGATTACTTCAACAGGGTTAAGCCCTAAGGCCATGCAAGCAGTTACCCAATACCACATGACATCTCCGAGCTCTCTTTTCATATGAAAAATATTATCCTCATCTGCAGGCTTTCCTTGCAAAATCATCTTCTTCACTATTTCTACAAATTCTCCAGTCTCGCTGCCTAGACCCAAGGCAGCTGTTAGCAATCTTGGAGTATCAATGTCAGAATTTTCCTGGATATTATCTAGCGACTTTTTTAAATCTTCTATTTTGAGGCTTGGATCACTCGTAACTTTTGTTACAAAATCACAGTAAGTTTCAAAAAATTTTTCAGCATTTTCCATTACTCAATGATACCGAAAGATTAAGATATTCATAGAACCTTTAATTAATTTTATCTTTGATATTTTTTTTAAAAGAAAGACCAATTACCCAAGAATGAAAAACAAATCTTAGTTAAAATAAGCATGTGGATGTATCAGAAATTTTTGAAAGCTTAAACGAACCCCAAAGAAATGCAGTAACATCTGAATCAAAGAATTTATTAGTCTTGGCAGGAGCTGGCTCCGGTAAGACCAGGGTAATTGCTCATCGTGTTGCCTGGCTGATTAAGGCTGAAAATATCAATCCTCATTCAATTTTAACTGTAACTTTTACAAATAAAGCTTCAAGAGAAATGCGAGGAAGAATTGAAGATATAGTTCAAGAAGAAATGGGGAATTTCTGGTGCGGAACTTTCCATGGTATTTCCCACAGGTTATTGAGGACACATTGGGAAGAAGCGGGCCTTAGAAAGGAGTTCGCCATCCTCGATTCAGAAGATCAATTCAGAGTGATTAAGCGCGTAGTAAAATCTATGGGTTTAGATGATACAAAGTGGCCTCCCAGGCAGATTCAGTGGTTTATCAATAAGCAGAAAGATGAATGCAGAAGATCAAAAGATGTTGAAGTTTCAGATGATTATTTTGCAGAAAAAATGACGGATGTTTATAAAGCCTATGAAGAACTTTGCGAGCGTGAAAGTTTAGTAGATTTTGGTGAGCTTTTGCTAAGAGTTTATATGTTACTTAAGAGTAATGAAGAGGTTCTTAAGCACTATCAAAGAAGATTTAGTCATATATTGGTTGATGAGTTTCAAGATACAAATGAAGTTCAGTATCAATTTTTAAGATTATTGGCCGAGGGCGGAGCAAAATTCATGTCGGTTGGTGATGATGATCAATCTATCTATGGATGGAGGGGCGCAAAAAGTGAAAATATAAATAGGTTTACCACAGATTATGACAACACCGAGATAGTAAGACTTGAACAAAACTATAGATCTACTTCTGTAATTCTAGGCGCTGCTAATGCAGTAATTAAGAATAATCAAGGTCGAATGGGTAAGGAGCTATGGACTGACCAAAAAGAGGGAGAGCCAATTTCTATTTATTCCGCCTATAACGAAGATGATGAGGCGCGATATGTTGTTGGAAGTATCCAAAATTGGATAAATCAAGGCAGAAGCCTAGATGAAGTAGCAATCCTTTACAGGTCTAATGCACAATCTAGAGTATTGGAAGAGGCTATCTTAAGAGAATCACTGCCTTATAAAATCTACGGCGGACTCAGGTTCTATGAAAGAGCAGAAATTAAAAATGCTATGAGTTATCTTAGGCTTGTTTATGGAAGAGAAGATGATGCTGCATTCGAAAGAGTTATTAATATCCCTCCTAGAGGTATTGGTGCTAAAACAATAGACATCATTAGAGCCAAAGCCTCAGAAAAAGGCTTTTCTTTATGGAAGGCATGTGAAGAATTATTGGATATTGAAGGACTGACCCCTAGAGCAGCACAAGCTATACAAGGTTTTATGTCGAGTTTTAATTCTCTTGAATCAGAAACTAAAGATCTACAACTCAGAGATATTGTAGACATGACAATAGAAAGAAGTGGGCTGATTGAATATCACAAGAAAGAAGCAGGAGAGAAAGGAAGAACAAGAGTCGAAAATTTATCTGAATTAGTCGGAGCTGCAAGAGATTTTGAACCTGACTCTTTTGATGAGTTAGAGGAGAGTGCGCTTAAAATGTTTATCGATCATGCGGCACTTGATGCTGGAGACACACAAGCTTCTGAGCATGAGTCAGCTATCCAGCTAATGACTTTGCATTCTGCAAAGGGATTGGAATTTCCTCTTGTTTTCATTACAGGATTTGAAGAAGGTCTTTTCCCTCACAAACTATCAATTGAAGATCCCAATCAACTTCAAGAAGAGAGAAGACTTTGTTATGTAGGTATGACTAGATCAATGGAGAAGCTTTTTGTAACTCATGCAGAGATGAGAAATTTATATGGGTCTGAAAACTTTAATCCAGCTTCAAGATTTCTAAGA